>OJCR01000056.1_pt1 | contig 58326 bp, 43 predicted proteins | sample 1591611 | NCBI WGS metagenome assembly OJCR01 (sample SAMN05416815, study PRJEB24817) | seawater metagenome | isolation source: Sea water | place: Canada:Atlantic | collected 2013-07
CTACACGTAAGGAGTCGTCGGCAGCGTCAGATGTGTATAAGAGACAGGGTGAAAGTCTGCGGCTTTCATGCTGAAGTCCTACTGGAACCGCGGGGTAGAGGCCCTGACATTACCGTCTCTCCTGACGCTATTTTTGAGCGCCGGGTTCATGGCGTTTGTCGGATGGGATCATTCGCACTGGTGGACCAATCGCGAGGATTATGGATTCGGCTGGTTGGTGCCGGTTTTCGTTCTGTTCATAGTGCATGAGCGCCGGCCCGATATCATTGCCGCGATTTCGACGTGTGGTGGATCGAACAGCCCGCGAGCATCGGGCTGGCAAAAGTGGGTATTGAATCTACTCGTTTTCGGCGCGATGCTAGGAGTGGCATTGATGTTCCTGCTCGGGGCATTTTATCGGGCGGGTGCGGGACCGTCGTACCCTGGATCACTTGCTCTTGCCATGGGAATAGGGGCAATTGTGCTTAGCCTGTTATTCGTCAATTCACCTGAAACCGAGAATCCCGCGCGGGTTGGTTTATTAGGCGATGACCGCGTGAAATTGACGACGTTGTTTTTGTTTCCAGCTTTGGTTTGGCTCGTTTCGGCTCCGATGGTTTCGGTGATCGAAAACCAACTGAGCCTGTTTCTGCTAAATAAAGTGATCACGGTCGTATTCTTCACGTTCGACGTGCTGGGATTGCCGCTGCAGCGGGAGGGCAACGTGCTCGTGTTGCCGCCGCTCGCCGATGGCGGTGATAATCGTGTTGGGGTGGAGCAGGCCTGCTCAGGAATTCGTTCACTAACCGCCTGTTTGTTTGCGGGTTCGTTCTTAGCGGCAGTGTTCCTGGATAAACTCTGGAAGAAAATTGTGTTGGTGGTCGCGGCGATGGCTTTCGCGTTTTTGACTAACCTGATCCGCAGCTTATTTCTCACGTCCTGGGTCTACAATTATGGACACGAAGCCATCGAAGGCACCGTGCACGATGTCGCGGGGTATTCGGTCTTAGGGCTCACGGTTGTCGGGCTCCTCATGATGCTGCCCCTATTTCAGTTCGAGTGGTCCAACCTCAACGAAGAGGAATCATGATCGCTTGGATTCGTCGCAATTGGTGGTGGTTTGCTGGGGCAATTCTGGCTGCTTACAAACTGTCGCTTTTACGGAGCCAGCACATCTTTGCGATTAGCAACGCGCATCATGATGACGGGTTGTTCATGAAACTCGCAACGCATGTTGTGCGGGGGGAGTGGTTTGGCCCTTACGATCAACTTACGCTCTCCAAGGGGCCGGCGTATCCGTTATTTATCGCGGTTAACTTTTGGGCGGGTCTGCCACTCGCACTCACCCAGCAACTGCTCTATGTCGCCGGATGTGTGGCCGTAGTTTGGGCACTCAAGCCTGTGATTCAAGCGGGTTGGGCTCGGTTTCTAGCATTTAGTTTTCTGGTCTACAATCCACTGACTTACGAAGGCGAAACGATGACTCGATTGTTGCGGCAACATCTCACGGTTCCGTTGGCGCTGTTGGTGATCGCGGGAGTGATTGCGCTGTGTTTGCGGCGCGATGCGGGTCGCCCGATTCGCGGCTTTTGGGCGCTGGCGACCGGAGCGGCTTTGGGCGTATTTCAACTCACTCGGGAAGAGGGTATTTGGATCGCGCCCATGCTTCTCCTCTCGGGTGCAGCATTGACGGCGGTGACGTGGCGCGAGGGAAAGATCAAGCGAATCGAAACCGGGGGCTTAGCGGTTCTCATCTTGGTGGCTTCGGCTGTTCCTGGTTGGTGGATTTCAGCGCAAAATCGCGCTCATTACGGATGGTCGGGCACCGTCGATTTTAAGGCTGAGTCTTTTGCGGATGCGGTGGGCGCATTGTCTCGGGTCAAAATCGGTCCGGATTGGGGCTATGTGCAGTCTAATCCAGAAGCTCGCGCCGCGATTTACCCTCACAGCCCGGCGTTTGACGAACTGCGGCCGCACCTCGAATCGGGCCCCATTGCAGATAAGTGGATGGAGACCGAAAAGCACCCGACCGACGCGCGATTCTACATGACCGGTTGGTTTCATTGGGCGCTGCGTGACGCCATTGCCGCGGCGGGGCACGCGACAAATCCGCAAGCGTTTATCGACTTCTCCGAACGACTGGCGGCTGAGGTGAACGCAGCGTGTGACGACGGAAGGCTTGAATCGGTCGGACCTCGCTCTGGCTTTTTGCCCCGGTGGCATGAGGACTATGGCGTGGCGATGCGTGCTGAATGGCGGAGGTATCTGGGAGAGGCGATGAATCTGACGCGTTTCGAAACGATCGTGCCGGGGAGCACCGGCTCTGATGACGAGATCCGACCATTCGTTGATCTCTGTTACGACAACCTGAGCCCCGCCCCCAGGGCGACCTACTTTCATAAGCCGGATCAAATCGAACTCAACCGGCTGAAAATTGATCGCTTGCGGAGCATCTCGAACGGTCTGCGCGGAAAATTTGAAGTGCTCTTCTGGGTCGCGTTTGGACTGTTGGTCGTGCGGGTGGTGGAAGCGACGGTGAGGCGCACTTGGAGTTGGAGCACGTGGCTCGCCGTAGCGGTATTAGCCACTGCATTGGCCGAGTTGGTGATAAGCTTTCTCGTGCACACGATGGCGTTTGAGAACCTTTATCCGGCGGCCTTTGCGCCCGCTTATCCGTTGCTCCAAATCATGACGATTTTGGTCTTCGCCGATGTCGCTAAGGCTTGGATACAGCCGGGATTTAAGCTGCTCTGGACGCGCTTCAAGCCGCTGGCGAACCAAGCGGCTTGAAGTTGAAATTAGGCGTTGCCGCTTAAATTACTCCGGGCGGGAGATGATCTGGAAGGCTTGTTTGTCGCGAAGGTATTGGTCGGCGAGATCGTTGATCTCTTCGATCGTGATTGCTTCGTTGTCGTCGTAGCGGGAGCGGGCCCAATCGAGCCGTTGCGGTTGCTCCTGCGCCTGGCTGAGGACCGCTCCCAACCAATATCCGTTGGTGCGTTCGCTTTCACGTAGGCCCGTCAAGATGGGTTGGATGGCACGCTTTAACTCGTCTTCGTTGGTTCCCTTGCGAGCCAATTCGTCGGCGAGTTCTCGGACGACCTTAGCGACGCGTTTGGTCTGCTCGGGATCGACGGTGACGGATGCTTGGATCGATCCATAACCAGGATAGGTCCCGCTCGTGCTACTGCCTGCATTGGGACTGTAGGAGTCGCCCAACTCTTCGCGGATTTTGAGGCGTAGACGATCACCGAGAATATTTCCGAGGACTCGCAGTCGGCGGTCGGTGTGGACCTCCATACCGTCGTCAGTTGGCCAGTGTAGGGATACGATCGCCTTGGGGATTTCGGTAGGAACCCGATATTCCTTGTCGAAGGGCTTGGCCGGGAAACTGACATCGCGGCGATTGGCGTATTCAGCGCGCGATTTGCGTGGAGCTAGGGCGCCAAAGGTCTCGGCAACAGCAGCGATGGTCTCGTCGATATCGAGGTCACCTACGATAGCGATCTCGATGGCGTCGGATTGCAAATGAGGCACGAGCCAGTCGCGAGCTTCTCCCAGATTGCGCTGATCGAGCACGGACTCATCGGGGAGGCCGAATCGGGTGTCACCACTAGCGAGGAGTCGAGGCACTTCGGTTTGGAGCGGCCCTTGAGGGATGTGGGCGAGGCGATCGTAGTATTGGGTGATAGCTTTACGCATCTGGCGATCGGCCTCGGGTCGAAATCCCGGATCAACAATATAGGCGGCGGCGAGTTGCAGTTGGAGTAGCAAGTCGTCGGGGGTGGTCCGTCCCGAAAGGTTGAACGCGTCTTCGCCTACGCCGAATCCAGCACCCACATTGCGTCCGGCAAGGATGCGCCGAAGCTCATCGGCGGAGTGGGCGCCGAGGCCTCCTTGATTGAAAGTATTGGAGACATAGACGCCGAGGCCTTCTAGCGCGGTCGGTTCGGTGAGGAGTCCACTGCCGATCCGAATGCTCATGCTGATACTCTCGGCTGAATAGTCGGTTTTCTTAAGGTTGAGGCGCACCCGATTGGAAAATTCAACCAACGTGATATCGAGATCTTCGATGTATTCCTTTTTGTAAATGTCTCCGGCGGGACCGAAGTCCGTGTAGGCCCACGCGGCCTCTTCGATTTCTGCGGGTGGCTCGAGAGCGACGTCGGTAGCGCGGGCAAAGATGCCCGCGATCAGGGTGTCGGCATCCGGGCCAACGGTATCGCCCGTATTACCGACAACGGTGATGAAGCGGTGCTCGCTGGACCAGGCGTCGCGGAAGGCTTGGTTGCAGGCATCAATCGTCACTTCGTCGAGTGCAGGCATGAATAGGTCGAAGGATGACTGGGGTGTGGTGAAGACGGTTTCGTCGGCGACGGCAGAGAGAATACCCATAGCCAAACTGGAAGAGCGACGGGTGGGGGAGCGGCGGACTGCTTGTTCGAGACCGTTACGCATCCCGGCGGCGACTTCGCGGAGTTCGGCGGATTGGAAACCAAATTGGAGCGCGCGACGCAGTTCGTTTTCCGCTACCGCAAGTGCTTCCTGCCAACGGTCGGTTTGGGAACTGAGTTCCACCGAAACGTTTTCGGCGACTTGGTAGAATGACCCGGCTCTGCCTCCGCCTCCGATGAACGGAGCTCCTTCGGATTTGGCTATTTCCGAGATCCGCCGGTTGAATATGGAGAATGCGAGATCACGGGGCAGGTCTTTGATGCGATTGGCCGCAGTGTCTTCTTCTTCGGTGTAGGGCGCGACGGTCTGGATGCCGACGGTGACATTGCCGGCTTCAGACTCAGCGTGATGCAAAACGTGAATACCTTCCACCGTGGCGACGGTGTCGGTGGGTGGCTCGTTGCGAGCGGGTCCGCGCGCGGTGAGATCGGAAAACGCGTTGGTGATCTTCTTTTCGAGATCGTCGATGTCGAAATCACCGACGGCGACGATGGTCATTTTTTCGGGCCGATACCAGGTGTCGTAGAAGTCGACAAAATCCTCGCGAGTAGAGTTGGTGAGAATTTCTTCGGTGCCGATGGGGAGGCGGTGCGCGATGCGGGTGTCACCGTAGAAGAAGTCGAGTTCGGCGAGAAAGGAGCGCCATTCAACAGAGTCGCGGGTGCGTTTTTCGGAGAGCACGATTCCCCGTTCACGATCGATTTCTTCTTCGAGAAGCAACATGCCGCCGGCGTAGTCGCGAAAGACCTGCAGGCCTTCTTCCATATTGTCGTCGGTCGAGTCGGGCAGATCGACCATGTAAACGGTGCGGTCGAAGCTAGTGAAGGCATTGGTGTCGCCCCCAAAGCTCATACCCATGCGCTGGAAGAACTCGATGAGCGTGCCGGGTTCGTAATTCTCACTCCCGTTGAACGCCATGTGCTCGAGGAAATGGGCGAGGCCGAGTTGGCTTTCCTTTTCTTGGAGCGAACCGGCTTCCACCAGCAGACGTAGCGCGGTGCGATCACGTGGCTCTTGGTTGGTTTTGAGGGCGTAGCGCAGGCCGTTGGAGAGGCTGCCGTAGCGCACGGTTTCATCGACCGGCAGATCGCTGGACTCGTGAGTGAAGGTGGGGGCGGCGGTCAGTGACGCTGAAAAGAGCGCCCCGAGGCAGAGAATCCCGAGAGATCGGACGAAGCGGGGGAGGTTGAGGGGAGACTTCATGAAGAGTTATTGGAGAGCTGAAAAAGGAATCGGTTCCAGTGAGGGGAACGATTCAGCGGGTGATTTGAAAGAGTCGAGCGGGGCGGTGAGGTGATTTTCACCTAAGTTGTCGCTGGTGATTGAGATAAATTGAGGTTGCTGGGGAGCTGATGTTTGGCGATCGCGCGGTTCCAACGGCGGTAGTGACGGTCACGTAGCTCGGATCCCTCGGTGGTGACGTGCGCGGCTTTATCGAAGTCGATGAGGTAAAGCTTCTGCTGTTCATCGACCAAGATATTGCCGGGGTGGAGATCGACGTGATGGATCTCTTGATCGACGAGCAGATCGATGAGACGCCCCACCTCAGGCAGGAGCGAAACGGCCTGAGCGGTGTCATCTTGGGCGATTTGGGCTAAGGTGTTGGCTCTGGGGATCTCAGCAAGAAAGAGCCAGGTCTGCACCAATAGTCGGCCGCTTTCAGCCCAGCCCAACGGTTGGGGGACAGGTAAGCCGGCGGCGTGGAGGGACTGCAGCGTGCGAAACTCGAGTTCGCCGCGCGAGGCGCGCCCCCGGAAATGGTGGCGTTGGGAAAAGTGCCGCATCAATCCGCCGCGCATATAGTGTTTCACCACGAGGTTCCCCCATTCTGGCAGGTGGAGGAAATCGACTTGAGCGCGCCCGCGCAATGGATCGGTTGAAGCAGAGGCGGGTTTCCTCAAGTGGTCGATGAACTGGTCACGGGACTCGTCTCCGAGAGGAGATGCGAAACCGAGGCGATGCTTGCGATAGGTTTCAACGATCATCGGCTGGGGCGGTGAGGTGTCGCAAAAGCATGGCTGTTTTAGAGGCTAGGAGATCCTGCCAGTGCGACACAAGCTCCTGAACGAGGGAGGTGGTGATTCAAAATGGGCCGGGAGAAGTCGCATGTGAGGTTGTGTTGCCGATGTTCAATCTTTTCGCTCGCCGAGAATGTTTCTGATCATGTGGTTTTATCGAATCTTGTTCATCCCGCTGTTGCTGGTGATTGGTCCGATCTATCTGTGGAGATCACGGGGCCGCACAGGGGCGAAGTCGTCGTATGGTCAGCGCATGGGTAGTATGCCGGATTTGCCGCCAAAATCTCCCGGGATCAAACGGGTGTGGATTCAGGCGGTGAGTGTGGGGGAGTTTTTGGCCGCGCGACCTATCATTGATGCGTTGCTCGATGACAGTGGGGTCGAGGTCGTGCTCACCACCACGACGATCACGAGCCAAAAAATCGCCGAAGAGCGGTATGGTGACCGGGTTTTATTGCTGGGGTATTTTCCGGTCGATTTTTGGCCTTGGGTAACGAAGGCATGGGATCGTCTTGACCCAGATCTGATGTTGTTAACCGAAGGTGAGTGGTGGCCGGAGCATCTTACTCAAGCGAAGCGTCGGGGTGTGCCGGTCGTTTGCATGAATGCCCGCATGAGTGATCGCAGTTTCCGACGGATGAGCGGGGTGCGAGCACTGTTGTCGCCGGTCTTGGGTGGGCTGACCCGATTGCTCGCATCTTCGGAGGCGGATGCGAATCGGTTCCGAGCGTTAGGGTTTCGGTCGGATCAGGTCACGGTCACCGGCAATATCAAAGTTGATCTCGTGATCAACCAAGTGACAGCCGCCGAAGTGGCAGAACTGAAAGCGAGTTTGGGGTTTGCGGAAGAGGATCTGGTTTTATTGGCCGCTTCAACCTGGCCCGGTGAAGAAGTGGCTTTGCTCAAAGTCTGGCAGCACGTGCGCGAGATTGCGGGTGATCCGGTTCGATTGCTTTTGGTGCCCCGACATGCGGAACGCCGAGGGGACGTTGAAGCGGCGGTGGCCGCGAGCGGTGTCCGGTATGCTCTGCGTTCACGGGATCCCGTGGATGGCCCGCTGGACGTGTGCATCGCCGACACGACGGGTGAGCTGCAAAAACTAACCCAGGTCGCAGACATTGTTTTTGTGGGCCGGAGCCTGCCACCGCACCGAGATGGACAGACGCCGGTCGAGGCGGCGGGACTTGGCCGGGCATTAATCTTTGGGCCGGTGATGGCGAACTTTCGAGCGATCGCGAGTGGACTCGTTGCCAGCGGCGCGGCACGACAAGTGAGGGACGAAGCGGAATTAACCAAGGTGGTGGGGGAATTGGTGGGAGACTCGGTTGAGCGCGAGCGACTGGGCAAATGCGGCCGGGATTGGCACCAGGCTAATCGAGGCGCGTTGGAACTCACGCTTCACGAGGTTCGCGATGTGCTGGGACAATCATAGCGTCGCTCCAAAGGTTCGCGACGGGGGAGCTTGCGGTCGGTCAAAGGCTTCCGCTTAACTGCGGACCAATCATCGCGATGGACGCAGTGGATTCTTCAACCCCGACCCCCAATTGGCGCACTCGCCTTGCGCTGACGTTTTATCGTCTGGCGCCAGGACTACGTTTGCCGGCGAGCTGGTGGGTGCCGGATATGAAAAAGGCGCAGGCGGAAAGCCCCGAGGTACGTGATCCTCTCGAGGTGGAAGTGGTGAGCCACTGTTGGAACTACTCACACATGCTCGCCTATCAGCTGAGCTCCGTGGTGACGAATCCACCGAGTAAGGTGAAGTTGATCATGACCGTCTGTTATTGTCCGGAGGATAAGGGCACGGTCGATTTACTGGAGTTTTTTGCCGGCAAGACGGTGCCTAATGTGGCGTGGAATTGGCAATCGATGCCCCGCGCGGAATTGATGCGTCGAGCGATTGGACGTCACCGGGCGGCGACGACGAGCACGGCAGATTGGGTCTGGTTCACCGATTGTGATCTGTTATTTCATGCAGGATGCCTCGATGGGCTAGCACCAGCATTGGTGGGCCGCACGGAGGCGCTGGTCTTTCCGCAGGAAGAACGCTGCACGAGTATGCTGGCGGCAGATGATGCGATGCTCACCGCGGCGACGGCGCGCCCGAAACTCGTCGAGATTGATCCCCAGCGGTTCGAGATTCAGCGACCCAAAAAAGCCACCGGGCCGTTGCAAATCGTGCGCGGAGACTTGGCCCGTAAGTTTGGGTATTGTGGCGCGATTCGATGTTACCAAACCCCCACCGACGTGTGGCGGAAGACCTACGAAGACCGAGCCTTTCGGTGGCTGCTCGGCACGCATGGGACGCCGATCGATGTCCCCGGAGTCTATCGTATTAAGCACATTGAAAAAGGCCGCTATCATGGTTCAAAACTCATGAGCCGGATGCGTTCGGAAATTCGTCAGGCCAAAGCGCGATAATTTTGTTTCAACCCATCTCTTTTCGGTAAACCTGCCTCTATCCCCATCATGTCTGATTCCGATCTTCCTGTCGACGAACTCACTACCGGCCAACGACTCGGTCATCGCCTCTCATTTATGTGGCAGCGCCTACTTGGGCGGGACTACGCCATGACCGTGCCGATGTTCGGGCAGCCGGTGACTTTGGTGGTATCGACCTCGCGGGAGTTGAAGCGCGCGGCAGAGGTTTCTTACGAGGGTTTTTTCCTCCAACGTATCCTCTCTAGTTTGAGGGAAGGGGACGTGTTTTTTGATGTGGGTGCCAATATCGGACTGGTGAGTCTGATCGTAGCGCGCCAGCCGCAGTTTGCCGGAGGAACGGCCCATGCGTTTGAGCCGGAGCCACGCAATTTGGCGCACATGAAACGTAACGTCTCGGCCAATGGTTTGGACGAACAAATCAAATCCCATGGCGTTGCGCTCTCGAAGGAAGAAGGCACGGCATCGCTTTTTGTGCGGGGTAAGGCGGGCGAAGGACGCCACTCGTTGGTTTCAGAAAAAGGGTCCACCGGCTCGATCGAAGTCCGATTGACGACCATGGCGTGCTTCTGTCGCGAGCAGAGGGTTACTCCTACGGTCGTCAAGATTGATGTGGAGGGGGCCGAGGGGGAGGTTCTGGCCGGGATGAAGGACATGCTGGCTGAAAATCGCCCTCGGGAGCTCTTCATGGAGATCCACAATAAGGGCGGTGAGGACCGGATGCCGGATGATACCTTGATCGATGACTGGCTCGCGGAGCGAAATTACGAACGAGTTTGGGAAAAACGCCGCGGACATGGCCGTCACCGGCAATACACCGACCGTAGTGTATCATTATAAACTTCTATTGATTAATTTGTTACATAGTTTTTAAGGATTTTACCGATCAGGTTAAATTGGGATTGCTCGGTAGGGTGATCACTCTACGTTCTTATCTTTTCCTTGAATGCAGTCGCACGGCCCCAAGCGCGTTTATACCCCTAAGTCCCTCGAATTCTGGTTCGGACAGTTGTCGGACGAGTGGGAATCAAACTTTACTGAATCGCAGCTCGAAATCGGGCATCGATTGTATCGCGACGGTGACGTGCGCGAACTCGAGCTGACCGATGGCGATGCCATCGTTCACCATCGGGTGGAGAAAAAGGATGAGTATGCCGTCATCGAATGGGATAACGGAAAATTGTCCGTGCGTTCCTCTTCGACCGATCCTGAGGTGGCTCGATCGTTAGCCGTAGCGGGATTGCATGAGATCGAAGAGTTGGTGGCGGATGAGATCTCACCCTTGCCGGAGGATCGAGGGAATGAGTCAAAGAGTGAGGCTGATTCAGCCAAATCGAATGGCTCCAATCCACCACTGGATCTGGCGGCGCGGCGCAATCGTCGTCCGACCCCACTTTCGGCGCGAGGCGCTACTCGGAAACTGGTATTGATTTTCAAAACCCGAGTGACGGGGCTGAGTTTTAAGGCCTATTGGCAGAATCGGGCCAAGAAGCGTATTCCCGCTCTCGGCGAAGTGGCGCATGCCGACGGCAATGGCCATGTGACTTCGAGCGAACGAGCCAAGCTGATCGGCTTGGCCGCCTACGCCCGTAAGGCTCATTTTCAGTTCAGCAACAAGACCGGCGTCTATTTGATGACCAACGTCGCGGAGATTCCGACGTTCCTGAAGGGCACCATGACCGGCTGGCGGCGGTTGTTCACCATCGAGCTCGACAACAATGTCGGCAACCTGATCAAGGATTCGAAAAAAATTCACGTTGAAGCGGTTGCCGGGCGGAAGATGTCGGGTGAGGGGAGTGGTCGTGATGGCGGATCGTTGGATCTGCGGTGGGTTTTCAAAGCCGGCGAACAACTCCTGACCGATCAGGAAGTGCGCTCGCTGCTGAAGCGCGGAAAATCGCCCACGATTTTGCCGAGTGTGGGGATTGTGGAATTACCCACGGAGCAGATTCAAGCGATCGAATCATGGCGTAAGAACGTCGAGGAGACCCACGGCGAATCTGAGTTGTCGCCGTATTTGGTGTTCTCTCTTTTCCACGATGATCGCTTCAAATTGACCGTTTCACCGGAGCTACAGGAATGGCGCGATGATGTTGTCAAACCCGCCGTGGTGGAAACGCCCCTGCCTGAGTTGCTGCGTCCTTATCAGCGGCGTGGTGTCGAGTGGATGCATCATTTAGCGGATGTCGGATGTCACGGACTACTGGCTGATGAGATGGGACTGGGTAAAACGTTGCAGGTGATTTCGCTGCTCTCGGCTCGCCCCGTTGAGGGAAAGCCAAACCTGGTGGTATGCCCGGCTTCGGTCGTGCCCGTTTGGCGAGAGGAAATTCAAAAACACTTTCCTGAGCTCGAAACGGATGTGCTCAAGACCGGAAACGATTTTGTTCTGAACGATAAGCCGATCATTTGGTTGGCGAGCTACACCCAATTGCGTAAGCACCGCGAGTTGTTGCCCAAGGTGGAATTTGGTTACGCCGTGCTCGATGAAGGTCAGTTCATCAAGAATCCGGATGCGAAAGTGACTCAATCCACCTACGCGATTAAGGCGCGTCACCGCTTGATTTTGACCGGCACGCCGTTGGAAAATCGTCAACTGGATCTGTGGTCGATATTCCGATATCTGTTGCCGAGTTTGCTGGGGTCACGATCAAGTTTCGAAACTCAGCTTAATGCGAATCGCCCTGACTCGATGGCCCGGTTGCGGGCCCAGTTGGCTCCGTTTATTCTTCGTCGCACGAAGAGTGAGGTTGCGACTGAGTTACCGCAGAAGGTGGAGATGGATCTGTATTGTCCGATGACGGGTGTGCAACGGGCGGAATACGCCAAAATTTGCTCCGAAGGTTTACAACGACTGGGCGACGATGTGGGCGCGGCGATTCGGGAGAAATCCTTTGGTTTCCTCGCGCTTCTCACCCGACTGCGTCAGGTGTGTTGCGATCCCGATATGTTGCCCTGGCGCGACTCTCCGCTGACTGACTCCGGTAAGATTGGATTGTTGATGGAGAAATTGGCGGAAGTGATCGAGAGCGGTCACAAGGTCGTCATCTTCTCACAGTTCGTGATGCTCTTGAATCGGGTGAACGAAGCCCTGAACCAGCATTATCCCGACCTCACTCAGTTTGAGCTCACAGGTATGACGCTGGATCGGCAAAAGCCGGTGCAGGAGTTCCAAACCTGCGAAAAACCTGCGGCGATGTTGGTATCACTCAAAGCGGCGGGAACCGGTATTACGCTGCATGCGGCCGATTACGTTTTCTTACTCGACCCGTGGTGGAATCCAGCGGTCGAAGCCCAGGCGGTTGATCGGGTGCATCGCATTGGTCAGACCAAAACGGTATTCGTCTATCGCATGGTAACGGCCGGCACGATTGAGGAACGGATTCAGGAACTCAAAGAGTCGAAACGAGACTTGTTTGATAAACTGGTTGGCGGTCTCGGAGGCGACTTCGATTTGAGCCAGCATTTCACGTCCTTACAGGATCTCGTCACGCTCACTCAGGCGACCACGGAGCACGACTCCGATACGCCGGAGAATGGCGATTAATCGACGTCAAAAAGACGCTGTTTTGACACCTGATTGTCGTCTTTGTTACGCACCGGTTCCGCAGCCGTAACAAGTTAGCGTCGCCGTCATATTCGGTTTGAATGGACCGGTGGACGTGTGCCGTGTTCGCCGGCATGTTATGTCAGACCCGCCGCAACGGTGCCTTCAATAAAGTAGATTGGTTTTTAGGAGCGATCGTATCGCTGGTGCTGGCTGTGGCAACGTCCGCTCAAGGGAACGAGCGGGGTGGAGTTGCCGGTCGAGTGCTGGACGAAAACACCGGGTTTGGCGTCGTCTCGGCTACCGTGACAGTAGTGCAATCCGGTGATTCGGCTACGACCGATCTGCGCGGAAGTTACAATTTGCGCGATATTCCTGCTGGTAGTGTCACGCTCGTGGTCACGAAAGACGATTACAAGTCCGTGACGATCACGGGTGTGCAGATCCCGGTCGGGGGTAACGAGAGTCTCGATATTCCGTTGTTGGCCAGTGGCGGTCCGGTGGTTCGCATGGAGGCCTTCACAATTTCCGCGGATATTGTGAAGTCTTCCGACATCGGTTTGCTCGTTGAACGCCAGAAGGCGTCGTCGATCAGCGATGCCATCAGTTCCGACCAGTTCAGCAAACTCGGGGCCAGCGATGCTGCCGAGGCGTTGAGTAAGGTCACCGGGGCCAGCGTGGTGGATGGCAAATACGTGTTGATCCGCGGCCTCGGCGATCGCTACTCCAATACGCTGATGAACGGTTTTTCCGTGCCCAGTGCTGACCCGGATAAGCGCGCGGTGCAGATGGACCAGTTTCCGGCTGACTTGATCGAGAGTATTGTGACCACCAAGTCCTTCACGCCGGATCAATCTGGGGCCTTTTCCGGTGGCAGCGTGAATCTCAAAACCAAGTCGTTTCCCGAGAATACATTTGTATCTCTTTCCGTTTCGGGTGGACAGAACGGTCAGGTGGAAGGCGATCCGATTTTGGTGACGACCGGCAATGCGGGTGCCGCACCAGATGTGCCCCGAGTTATCCCCAACCGGACGCAGGCCGAGTTACGGGCGGAGTTCTTTGGTTCTTTTGAGTCCGCGGGTGAAATCGACGCCGCGACCAAGGCGTTTGGTCCGTCCGGATTGTTTCCCACCACCGGGTCAGGTTCTTGGAATACGGGTTACGGCATTGCTGCGGGGCATCGGATTGAATTCAGCGAGGAGAGGATCATCGGAGTCACCGCGAGTTTCAATTCCAGTCGATCAGGTCGTGCTTACGAAAGGGGTGAGGCTGGGCGCTACTCTGGAACCCCGGATGCGCCTCAAGCGGATTTGATTTTTACGGCCGATGAGAATTTGCTGAGTTTTGGGCGAGCAGATGTTCCGGCGGGCACCCCTTTATTTGGCGTATCCTCGGGCACCGTCAGCGAGTCTTTCGGTGGGTTAATCAAGCTGGCGGCGCGGCCCAGCAGGGATCACGAGGTCAGTTTTGATCTGATTTACAATGAGAGCGAAGACGACACCGTGCGACGTGGGGTAGGTGAGGAGATTGTCAATTACGAGGGGGCGATATATGAAGTCTACGATCTGCTGCGCACGGAGCGCGCGGTGGGATCAGCTCAACTCGCGGGCAAGAGTCTGTTCGTGGGACTCAATGAATTGGAAGTGGAGTGGCGTTTGTCCCAGTCCGAGAGCACGCAGGATCAACCCGATTACCGGACGATGGCGGCGGTATACGACACCCGGGGACGTCCCGTCAACGCGACGGGTGTGCAACCGAATCGCTTCTTCCGCGAACTCGACGAAGAGGCCTTCGAGGGGGGGATTGATTTCACGATACCGATTTGGTTCCACGGTCAGGAACACCGCCTGAAATTCGGAGGCATGGCGTCGGCCAATGAGCGCAATTACGAGGAAGAGCGTTTCCAGTATTTCTCGGTCCCCCGTAGTCGAGCAGAACTGATCGCCTTCCCGGGTGCAGTCGGGATCGTCGAACAGACCGCCAATGGGGTCGAGTTTGGCAATACGATCAGCCGACTTTTAGAGCCGAATCAGTATAATGCCACCCAAGACATCACCGCGGTATATGGGATGATGGATGTGACGCTAAGTGAGCGGTGGCGTTCGATCTTCGGAGTCCGTTACGAAAGCACGGAAATCGTGGCCAACCCGGTCGAAGTGCCGGGACTGAATCCTCGGATCGGAGAGATCGACGATGCCAACATCCTTCCCGCGTTAAATTTTGTTTTCGCGCAAAATTCCAAGATGAATTGGCGCTTCGCCTACGGCCGCGCCATTGCTCGTCCGACGTACAAGGAGCTGACCGATATCCGTTACGAGGATGTTTTTACCAGCGATATTTACGTAGGAAACCCGGATCTGGAACTCACAGTGATCGATAATTTCGATCTTCGATGGGAGTGGTTCCCCGCCAAAGGAGAAACGGTGGCGGTCAGCGCATTCTACAAGGATATGAGAAACCCGATTGAAGTGCTGTTCTCCCCCGGTGTCGGTTCGATCCAGCCTCAGAATGTCGCGTCGGCTGAAGTCATGGGCGTGGAGTTCGAGTTTCGCCGGAATCTTACCTTTCTATCCAGCGCACTCGAGCGATGGTCCGTTGGCGGTAATCTGACCTTCGTCGAATCTAAGGTGACGATTCCAGAGGCCGAGCGAGCGATTCTCAAAGCTTACGATGCCGGGGCCTCGACCACGCGAGAGCTCCTTGGACAGTCACCCTATGTTTTTAATGCAGACGTCAACTACACGCGAGATGAGTGGGGCACCTCAGTAACGATGTCTTACAATATGGTGGGAGAGCGGCTCGACCTCGTGATTTTCGGACCACTTGGGGATGTTTATGAGCAGCCTGCTCCCGATCTGACTTTCGTCCTATCGCAAAATCTGGGCCGAGGTTGGAAACTCAAATTGTCCGCGAAGAACCTGCTCAATTCCGCCAAAGAGAAGCTCATCGATATCCCCGGTGGAGAGAGCCTCGTCTACAACCGCTACACATCGGGCCGCAGCATCAGCCTTTCGCTCAGCTGCCTGTTCGAATGATCCCTTTCAGTGTCAGTTAACACCATAAAAACTAAACGATACATCCCATGAAATTGAAATCCCTACTCGCCCTGGCCCTTGCTGGTGCCACGGCGTCCCTCCCAGCTGCCGACGTCAACGTCAGTGGCTCCATCACCTCCAATACCACTTGGACCGCCGACAATATTTACAACCTCAGCGGTTACGTCTTCGTAGCCGGCGGTTCTACTCTCACCATCGAACCGGGAACGGTTGTGAAGGGCGCAGTCAGCACCGGCGCGGGCGCCGCTGCCCTCGTGGTCACAGCGGGTTCGAAGATCATGGCGGAAGGCACGGCCGACAAACCCATCATTTTCACCTCGGCGCTCGATAACCTCGACGGTTCACTTGGTTCCGACCGCAAGGGACTCTGGGGTGGTTTGATCGTGCTCGGTAATGCTTCGATCAATTCACGCTCGGACAAAGCAGCCACGGGCACTCCCACCCAGGATCAGATCGAGGGCATGTCGGTCAGCACTGATCAAATCCCTCTCATCACGTTCGGTGGCACCAATGACGCCGACAACTCCGGTATCATCAAGTATGTCTCGATCCGCCACGGTGGTGCGACCATCGGCACGGGTAACGAGATCAATGGTCTCACCATGGGTGGCGTCGGCTCCGGCACGACCGTCTCCTACGTCGAAGTCTACTCCAACCAAGACGACGGTTTTGAGTTCTTCGGTGGCACGGTGAATGGTGATCACTTGGTGGCCGCGTTCTGTGGTGATGACAGCTTCGATTTCGACCAAGGATTCCGCGGTTCGTTGCAGTGGCTTTTCACCGTTCAGATCCAAGATGGCGAACCCGGTGACAAGGCCATCGAATGGGACGGCGCGACCTCTCCTTTGACCGCTACGCCTATCTCCAACGTGACGGTTTCCAACCTCACTGCGATTGGTTTGGGCACCTCCGGCACCGGCGACGGTTCCAATGCTCCGATCAACCCACGCGATGCCGCCACGGTTAACCTGCACAACTCGGTCTTCGTGAACTACGAGCGCGGCATCGAGATCGAAAGCGACATCGGTAACGTCGCTCCAGTGATTTCCTCCAACGTTTGGTGGAGCCACGTTTCGGCTAACAACACCACCGCGAACTGGGGCACCTCCCAAGGTTCCTCCAGCGACCAGGATGCTACGTCCTACTTCACCACGGCTTCGCTCAATAATTCCATTGCTGATCCGATGCTGAAGGGCATCGCCTACACGGCTGGTTCTCAAGGTCTCGACCCTCGGGCCTCCGGGGCAACGTCACCGATCTGGACGCTTCCGACCGTGGCCCTCACCGGACTCACCGCCACTGACTACGTTGGTGCGTTTGGCAACAACCTCTGGATCTCCGGTTGGACCAACCTCGCGATTGCCGGTTACTTGCCGATCGATCTCGGGGGAGGAGATGATCCGGTTGTGTCGATCACGGAAGACACCTCGGTGGCGATCGTTCGTGGTTCGTCCTCGAAGGCAGTGAATCTCTCGTCCCGTTCGGACGTGACTACCTCTTCGCCGATCACCGCAGGTTTCGTCATCGGTGGTTCGCAAGCCCAGACGGTGCTCATCCGCGCGGTCGGTCCGTCGCTCGCCAACTTCGGGGTCGCGAACCCGTTGTCCAATGTCCAACTCCAGCTCTTTGAGCCTGGTGCGACCACGCCGTTGGTTACCAGCAGTGTCGTCACGACGCAGTCGGTTGCCCTCTCCGCTGAGTTGGGTGCCTTCGCTCTAACCGCTGGATCGGAAGACGCGACTCTCGTCGCGGTATTGAGCCCAGGGGCCTACACCGCGATTGTGAGTGGGGTTGATGGCGCCGTCGGTAACGCCCTCGTCGAGATCTACGAACTCGATTAAGCGCGTAGCTTTAGGAAATTATTCACGAGGTTGGTCCCCTAGGGCCAACTTCGTTCTGATCTCTCTCAATATCGCCGATTTCGTAATGTATGTTACGGAAATCGGGCAAATAAGTGACAGAATGAATGAAATCGCAGGCATGTAACACTGCCGTAACAATTCTGTAACATAGGTTACCCATGGTGGCTGGATGTTCTGAGGATGAAGTATCCCGGAACGAACTAATCCACATCCATGATCACACACCGGCTAAAACTACTCGTGTCTCTATTCGTTCTTGTTGGCGGGCTAACCGTCACGCTTCCTGCTCAGGATAGCGGCGCACTACTCAATGTATTAGTGAAAAAAGGTATCCTCTCAGACCAGGAAGCCAAAGACATTCGCGCTGAGCTTGCCCATGACTCGCACGCTGCGGTCACGAAATCGGTCTCAGGCGGCAAGTCCACGAACTCGCTCGCCATCAGCGGTCGCCTCCAAGTCCAATATGCGGGCATTGGTTCCGAGGCGATTGGCAAGGCCAACACCAACCATCTTTTCCTGCGCCGTTTGTATTTCGGCGCCAAGGCCTCGTTGGGCACGGGATGGTCGGCCAACTTCATCTATGATTTCGCCGGCGAGAATTTCGACAAGGCTTACATCGAGTATGCCAGCGTTATGGGGGATCAGCCCTTCGCCGTCCAAGCAGGTATCCGCAAAGTGAATTTCGGTGTGGATGAAATCACCTCCAGCGGAAGTTTGGATGCGATTGAGCGCTCCGGCGCCACCCGCTATTTTGTTGAAAGCAACAATGGCCGCCGACTCGGCGCAGGTTCCTACCACGTGGGATTGTTCTACGAGGGAAACCCCAATGCGCGTAAACAGAAGACGACCGGTTGGTTTTATGGTGGAGCCATCACCAACCCGGAACGCTCCGCTGGCGTGAGTTTGGCGTCGGGGTCGGGTAACCAGATTACCAATACCCAGGCTTTTTGGGCCGGCTTTGGTTACAGCGGCGAATTAGGCGCAGATGCAGTGGGTAAATACCAAGTAGGTTTCGAAGCCGCCCAACTCCTCGATCAAGGTGGCAGTCAAGGCGCGGAAGGCAGCGATCTGACCGTGTGGAGCACCTACGCAAAATTCAAATCTGGTAAGTTCAAACTAGCGGGTGAATTCCTCGCAGCCGACGTCGAAGATGGCGCTGGTGTGGGCACGGATGCCTCCCCTTGGGGAGCCTGGGTGCAAGGGTCCTATTTTACCAGCGACGTCTTCGAATTGGTCGGTCGCTACAGCTACACCAATTCCGATGGTCGCGGCATCAAGGTATCGGACGGCGTTCGCTCCGCTCCGGCCAGCCTCACGGGTGATAACCTCACCGAATATTACCTCGGCTTGAATTACTACTTCGTGGGCAACGATCTCAAGTTGCAGCTCGGCTACGTTCACGGCACGGCCGAGCGCGGCAATCGCAGTGAATCAGCCGATGGCCTGCGCTCCCAGCTGCAGGTCAATTTCTAGTCGTCCCTAATCTCTCTTTTTTTAATCCATCATGAAAAATATCATCTCATTCCTCGCGCTCGGAGCACTGCTCAGTGCTCCCGCCATCGCTCAGCAATTGGTCATCAAAGGTTCTGATACCCTCGGGGCCAAACTCGTGCCGCTTTTAGCGGAAGGCTACCGCGCGAAGGTGCCGAGCATCTCGTTCGAAATCGCGGCCGAAGGTTCCTCGACCGGCATCGCTGCCGTCATCGATGGCACGGCTCAAATCGGCATGTCCTCCCGTGCGGCCAAGCCGACCGAGGTTTCCTCAGGTTCGGCCAAAGGAGTGACGCTCAATCCGATCATCGTGGCCTACGACGGTATCGGAATTTTGGTGAATGCGAACAATCCGATTAAGAATCTGCGCAAGCGTCACATCGAGCAGATCTTCACCGGCGACATCACCGACTGGTCAGCGGTTGGCGGCAAGCCGGGACCGATCTCGATCTACACCCGTAACACCGCCTCCGGCACCTACTCGGACTTCAAGGCTCTCGCGATGAAGCGCCGCGATTACGCGCAATCCTCGCAAAAGATGGCCGGAAACGAGCAGATCGCTTCCGAGGTGGCGGGTAACCCGAATGGAATCGGCTACGTCGGCCTGGCTTACATCGATACCCCTGGCACCACGGTCGTTTCGATCGATGGCAACCTGCCGGATAAGGATTCGGTTCAGGCCAAAAAGTATCCGTATGCTCGCCCGACATTTTACTACACCAACGGTGAGCCCGAAGGTGTCGCCGCTGATTTCGTGGAATACACCCTCAGTGCAGAAGGTCAGAAAGTCGTCGGCGAAATCGGATTTGTGCCGGTAAACTGATTCTCTCACCTGAGAATCCACCGCCCTTCATCGTGCCCATCACCAGCCATGCCCGATTCTGATCGCCCCGCATTTGCGATCCGCAAAACGCGGACCCGGTTCTTGGGGCTCACCATGGATGAGTGCATTCAAGCCTTCTTTGGCGGCAATGCATTGGTGGCGGTCCTCGTGCTCGGGTTGATCACGGTGTTTCTGTTTCGAGAGGGTTCCGGGTTTTTCAAACAGAATCAGTCCAACATCGAGGTCTATCGGACTGCAGGCTTGGAATATGTCGATCATCTGAAGCGGCAGGAGGCAGATCACACCGCCCTGACTCGTTATCTGTTCGACCTGCGTGTCCGGGTGTTTAAGCACCACACCGAGGTCGAAGGGGCGACCTTGGGGGAGGCCAACCAGCAGCTGATCGCGTTTGACGATTACTCCTACGATTTCGGCGACACGGTGGAACCCTTGCGGGAGGCGGTTTACGATCTTTCGGAGTCGGTTACGGCGACGAAGACCCGAATGTTGGTCAATGAAGACAGGTTGGTGGAACGCCAACAGTTGCGTGATGCGGGAGCGGTTGAGGCGGCGGAGGCGGTCGTAATCGAGGAGATTGATCTGGTGGCGGCGCGACAGCCACTGCTCGCCTTTCGGCCCGTCTATGGGCAGATCAACGGTCAATTCGCCGCGAGTTTGCTAAGTGTATTGGCTGCGGAGGCTCCCGCGATGCCGACAGCGGAACTTGAGGCTCGTTTTACCCGATTCCACGAGTTGGTGGAGCAATACATCGATGGGTTTCCGACGGTTGAAGCAGCACTAAATACGTGGGATCCAAATGAACCCATTCCTACCTGGAAATCATGGACCAGTTTTATCACCGGAGAACGCTGGCTCACCGCCAGTTTCTGGCAGGATTGGTATGGGGTGCTACCGCTGCTTACGGGGTCGTTGATGGTCTCGATGGTGGCCCTGATTATCGCGGTGCCGCTTGGCGTCGGCGCGGCGATTTACGTCAATCAATTGGCCTCCGTTCGGGAGCAGAATATCATCAAACCGTGCATCGAATTTATCTCCGCGATTCCGTCGGTGGTTTTAGGTTTCTTCGGAATCGCGGTATTGGGTCAAGCGATTCGGATCATTTCGCAGTGGGACTGGCTCAGCTGGGTTCCGGGCTTTCCGGTCGTCGAACGGCTTAACGCGCTGACCGCCGGGGTGCTACTCGCCCTGATTGCGGTGCCCACGATTTTTACGCTGGCCGAGGATGCGCTGCAAAATGTGCCGCGGGCCTTTAAAGAAGCTTCCTTCGCTCTGGGAGCGACGAAGCTGCAGACGATCATTCGGATTGTCATACCGGCCGCATTGTCAGGCATTATTTCGGCGGTGTTACTGGGGTTAGGTCGGGTTGTGGGCGAAACCATGGTCGTGCTCCTTTGCGCCGGAAACCGTATCGCGATTCCTGATTTCACGACGGGCATCGCGGCCTTTACTCAACCGGTGCATACGATGACCGGAATCATCGCCCAGGAGATGGGTGAAGTGGTGCAGGGCGGCATCCATTACCGAGCCCTTTTTGTCGTCGGTATCGTGCTCTTTTTTATCGCTCTGTTCATCAACTTCATGGCGCAGAAGATTGTGCAACGCTACCGCATCTCCATTGGCTGATCTCCTGCGATGAAATCCACCGAACGCCATATCTATTCTTTGCGTCCCAGTTTCCATCGACGGGTGGAAGGAGCCGTCGTTTGGGTCCTGCGTATTGCCACGTTGATAATCTTGGTCGCAGGGCTGGCGGTATTTGGGGACATTATTTTCAAGGGATCGCGCACCGTTTTTCAGACGTCATTCCCGTTTGTGAATGTCGCTTTTTTGACCGAGGCGCCAAAGACACTTTATGTTTTTGAGCATGAGGGGGCGTCTTTTGAAATGGCGGACGACGACTTCCGCGCCTTTCGCACCGGATTGGAAGAAGAGGCGGCTGCCGCAGGACTGCCCGCCCCGCAGCTTAAGACTAAGTCCTACGTTTATTCCGCCGGGGGGGTTTTCCCCAATATTGTGGGCACAATTCTGCTGGTGATGGGTTCGATGACGATCGCACTCTCGCTCGGAGTCGCGAGTGCGATCTACTTAAATGAGTATGCCAAACAAGGTCCGGTGGTGCGCTTTATTCGTTTAGCCATTCTCAATCTGGCGGGCGTGCCTTCCATCGTATTTGGGCTTTTTGGATTCGGCATGTTTGTGATCTATTTTGGTTGGAACGTCTCGTTACTCGCGGGTTGGTTCACGTTGGCATTTATGGTTTTACCGGTGGTGATCACGGCATCAGAGGAGGCCCTCAAGGCTGTGCCTAAAGGTTTTCGCGAAGGTTCCTTGGCTCTGGGTGCGACCAAGTGGCAAACGATCCGCAAGGCGGTTTTGCCCTACGCCACTCCCGGTATTTTGACGTCGTCCATTCTCGGCATAGCTCGGGTGGCGGGGGAGACCGCGCCGATCATGTTCACGGCCGCTTATGTCGTGCGGGACAAGTTACCGTGGGAGGTCGAGCGGGCGATAGACTTCTTGTTCCAAGGCGTGATGGCGCTGCCTTATCACATCTATGTGGTTAGCTCAAAAATCCCGCAAAACGAGTATTCCGAACGCGTGCAATATGGCACGGCATTCGTCTTTCTCGGCATTGTGGCTATCATCGCCACCACCTCGATTGTTCTTCGCAACCGCCTCCGTTCCCGCTACCGCTGGTAGAGGCACGACGCACTCAACATGTCTGCCCATACTCTCATGGAAATTACGCCCACGACTTTTGCCCCGCCGATTGCGGATAAGCCTGCCCAGGCTGACTCCGAGGTGCATCAGACCCTGATCGATATCGCCAATTTGGATTTCTTCTATGGCGAAACAAAAGCGCTTCATGATATTTCCCTGAAAATTCCGGAGAAGGAAGTGACCGCGTTCATCGGTCCATCGGGGTGTGGGAAATCGACTTTGTTACGCTGTCTGAATCGCATGAACGATTTGATCGATATCGCCCGCGTCGACCGGGGCACGATTCGCATCCGTGACATCGATATTTATCAGCCTGATGTCGATGTGATCGAACTGCGGAAGCGCGTTGGCATGGTCTTCCAAAAATCCAATCCGTTTCCCAAATCAATCTACGAGAACATCACCTACGGACTCCGTTTACAGGGCGTGAGCGCCAAAAGCCGCTTGGACGAAGTGGTGGAGCGTTCGCTACGCGGAGCCGCCTTGTGGGATGAAGTGAAGGACCGCCTGCATGAAAGCGGACTGAGCCTGTCGGGTGGGCAGCAACAGCGCCTGTGTATTGCTCGGGCCATCGCAGTGGAGCCGGAGATCATTCTCATGGATGAGCCGTGTTCGGCCCTCGATCCCATCGCCACCGCGCGAGTCGAAGAGCTCATCCACGAGCTCAAGTCCAAATATACGATCGTGATCGTCACGCATAACATGCAGCAGGCCGCTCGATGCTCGGACCGCACGGCGTTTTTCTATCTCGGTCGGTTAGTGGAGTATGCCGACACTCAGACCATCTTTATGAAGCCCAGTGATGCTCAAACTGAAGCCTACGTGTCCGGTCGATTTGGGTAATCAGGAGTCCCTCCTATTATGAAACGTTTTTTCGATACCGAACTAGAAACTTTCCGCTCGAATCTGGTGATGATGGGCGAGATTGCCGTGCGCCAAGTCCGCGATGCGATGAAGGCCTTGATTGAATCCGATCTGAGCCTGGCCGATCAAGTGGCCGCGGCGGATGACGAGCTGGACCAGCTCGAAATCAAAATTGATGAGGAAGCGATCCGATACATGAGTCTGCGTTCGCCGGTAGCGACCGAGTTGCGCTTGGTGGTCGTCGGGATGAAGGCCAGTCACGATCTTGAGCGGGTGGGGGACGAAGCGACCAATATCGTGCGTCGGGTGGCCCGTTTGAGTGCTGAGCCACCGATCAAACCCTACGTTGACCTGCCCCGTATGGCGACCATCGCGATTCAGATGCTCCGCGATGCCATGGACTGTTTTTTGCAGATCGATGCCGAGAAGGCTCTCCTTATCTGCCAACGCGACAAGGAGGTGGACGACCTTAACCGTCAGCTCTACCGCGAGTTGTCCAGTTACATGATTGAGCGCCCTGAGACCACGAGTCGGGCCCTGGAATTGATGTTTATTTCGAAATCCATCGAACGTATTGCCGATCATGCGACGAATATCGCCGAAGAGATGATCTACCTCGCGAAAGGGGAAGATGTGCGCCATACGGAGCAGACTCGGAACCCGGATGCCGGTTGATTTCTGCGTTGAATGCAAACGCGGGGTTGACAGAGCAGAATCAGGCAGGGATTTCCCCCGTCCCTTGTGGCGGCCATAGCTCAGTTAGTTAGAGCATTCTGCTGTCCAACAGAATGATTATAGGGCGCGCGGGTTCTGGACCTCATAGGTAGAAGGAAATTTTGGCATGTATTTTGTGTATATCCTGATATGCCTCCGAACCGGCCGCTCTTACGTTGGGCAAACGGACAAGCTTATCCGTCGTTTCCATCAACATCGGGATGGGTTGGTCCGAACCACACGTGAAAAGTTAGTGGCTCCGGTGATGCTGCATTGGGAGGAATATGACACCCGCAGCGAAGCCATGCGGCGCGAACGGTATTACAAGTCCGGTTCCGGACATCGAGCTAAACACGAACTCATCTCTCGAATGAGGGCGGAAATGTGGTCACCGGCGCCGGACGAGCTGCTTTCATAGGCTTCCGGTATAATAGAACCAACAAGAGATTGACAGGCACCAACTGCCCCGTGATTTTTTCCGACCCTTGTGGCGGCCATAGCTCAGTTGGTTAGAGCACTAGATTGTGATTCTAGGGGTCGCGGGTTCGATCCCCGTTGGCCGCCCCATTTTAGCAGAACGTGCTCAGGCCTGCTTGGTGGGCACGAGCACGACCGAACTCGGTTGCAAGTCAGTCAATGCAGTTAGGATCGCCGACACGAGCGGCCGCAGGTCTTCGAGTCGATTGAACGGCGCGCGCAGCACGACGACACCGAACGGTAGCGCGGCTGTTTGCTGTTGGGCTGGCAGGTTTTTATCGACGGTCAAAAACGCGTCGAAGTTGCCAGAGATCCGAGCGAGGAGTTTGCCGTTGGAGATGCCCGCCCAGCCCGCTTGCGAAACCGTTGAAACCAGATGGCCGGTCAGTTCCGGTCCGAGCCGTCGCGGTAGGCACTCGTCGAGAATAATGCGCATGGCTCAGACGGCGGCAGCGACAAGTTGGGTGCGTGCTTCTTCCAGAAATGCGATCACCCGGACGCGACTGACTGATGGAAAATCCTCTAGGAAAAGATCAATGGAGTCGCCGGCTTCCAGGCAATCGGTGAGGTTTTTGATCGGCACGCGCGTTCCGGCAAAAACGGGGGTGCTATCCAAGATATCTGGATCGGAGGTAATGAGCCGCGTCTTCATGCGCTTCATATGCGCACAAAGCATCTTGGATGCAATGGGCGAAAAACGCACATCACGCCAAATGAACCGTGGGTCGTTCACGGGCTCGTCGCAAAAAGTGAACGGCTTGGCGGGCTCTTGAACTACTATTATCGGGAGCCCGAAGAGCCTTTAACCGGAAAGGAGCAGTCAGCGGCCTAAAAATAGGTCCAAATCCCCACGAAATAAATCACCTTAAAAAGTTCGAAGAGCGTCCGGTTCGGGGGCCCGTTCTCCGTGAATGGGTTCGAAGAGCGTTAGGTTTGGGGCCCCAGGACCGTTCACGAAACTGGCTACGTCGGACTATGACTCTAACGAATAGTTTAGGTAGTAGCGGGTGTGCTTGAGTTCACCTGTTTTCGTCAGGGCATTTTTCCGGAGGAGATCCGAAAGGTCGCGGGTGGCTGTGGCTCGTGAGGTCTTGGTGATGACGATGTAGTTTTCGGCGCTCAGGCCGCCGATGAATCCGTTTGGTCCAGCTTCGAAAAGTCTCCGAATGGCTTTTGTTTGCCTGTCGTTGAGGTGCTCGCCGAGCTGGTCGAAAAACTTCGCCTTCGCTATTACGAACTCCACGCGGACGAGGGTCGTTCGCTGCGCCTCGAGTACGGTTTCAGCGAAATAGCTTAGCCAGCTCGTGATTTCGTTCGATTCGTTGATGCTCTGCAATGCGGTGTAGTAGGCCTTCTTGCTCTTCTCGATCGTCTGGGCGAGGGCAATGAGGGTCGGCCGGCCAAGCTTCTCCGCGAGGGCCTTCTCGGAAATGGCTCGTCCGATGCGGCCGTTTCCGTCCTCGAAGGGGTGGATGGAAACGAAATACGCGTGGGCGATGCCTGTTCTTGTGAGCGCGGGCAGGCTTTTCTTGGTGCGTTGGAACCATTTAATGAAGCGCTCCATTTCGAATGGAAGCGACTTGGAAGGCGGCGCTTCGAAATGCACCTTCGGCTTGTGGATGGCTCCTGAAACGATCTGCATCGCGCCGTCGTCCGTTCGGTAGCGTCCGATCTCCTTGATGCCTCTTTGTCCGCCGAGAAGCATTGCGTGCCATCGGAAGAGTGTTCGGTGCTCGAGTGGGCTGTCGAAATGCTCGTACAAGTCGACCATCATTTCCGCGACCCCTTGCTCGCTAGGTGGAATATTGCGCGTTTCCGTTTGCAGGCCAAATTGCTTGCGAATCGACGACTGGAGGCTTTCGCGGTCGAGGTATTCGCCTTCGATTTCCGAAGTCTTGAGCGCCTCATCGCTAAGGAGGCTGACTGTGATGGTTTGCCGCTCGTCGCCGCTTAGGTGCTTGAACGCGCCGAGGAGCGTGCCGGATTCGCTCAGGAAGCGGTTCTCAAAGTCTGCGAGAGCTTCCTTGTCGTAGTCGAAGTTCGGCCAATTTTCCTGTTCCCAGTTCCATGCCATGAGTTATAGTTTTTGCCTATATAGCTCACAAATACAATATATTTGAGTTATAAAAAGATATTTTATGCCTCATGACTGAATATGAGGAATGCAGGCGTGAACCGTGGACTCGCCAGATACGGCTGGTTCGCTGGCGGCTTGGGGGCTTCTGAACACCTATGATCGGGAGCCCGAGAGCCTTTAACCGGAAAGGAGCAGTCAGCGGCCTAAAAACAGGTCCAAATCCCCACGAAATAAATCACCTTAAAAAGTTCGAAGAGCGTCCGGTTCGGGGGCCCGTTCTCCGTGAATGGGTTCGAAGAGCGTTAGGTTTGGGGCCCCAGGGTGTTCTTCGTAGGGAAGACGACAGCCACTAATCAAAAGATGAAATCGAAATCTATACTTTTCGGATTAGCGCTACTGGGATCAATGCTTGCGACCTCCGTGGTCCAAGCCGCATCAGAAGCGGTGGGTTGGGATGCCTTGCCGCAGATCCTCGCCAAGATTAAAGCGCCTGAATTTCCTGATCGGAGTTTCGATGTGACCGACTTCGGTGCCAAGGAGGGGGGCGAGGTCTTATGCACGGAGGCCATTAAGGAGGTCATCGCCGCCTGCGTGAAAGCGGGGGGAGGCAAGGTCGTCGTGCCGGCGGGACGTTTTCTGACCGGACCGATTCATTTGCAGAGCAATGTGAACCTAGTGGTGAGCAAGGGGACCACTTTGGTGTTCAGCGATAACCCCGAGCATTACCTACCGGCGGTTTTGGTGCGTTGGGAAGGGGAGGAATGCTACAATCTCTCGCCGTTGATCTACGCCAATGGCTGCGAGAACATCGCCATCACGGGCGAGGGAACATTGGACGGTCAGGGGCCTAAATGGTGGGAATGGCGGGAACGTGAGGGCGATCCTTATCGTGTCGCCAATAATATTAAAATGGGTTGGGCCCGCGAGGGGATGCCGGTTGAAGAGCGCGTTATGGGTGAGGGCGATATGCGCTGGTGTCCGACTTTTATCAGTCCCATTAACTGCAAGAATGTTTTGATCGAAGGACTGACCTTGATCGATGGTCCTTTTTGGAACGTGCAGCCGGTTTATTGCGAAAACGTCACGATACGTGGTTTGGAAATCATCAACGATGGTCCCAATGGCGATGGCTGTAATCCTTCGTCCTGTAAGTATGTATTGATCGAGGATTGCGTATTCAAAACCGGCGACGATTGCATCGCGATCAAGTCAGGCAAAAACGAGGACGGTCGACGGGTGGGAAGGGCTTCGGAATATATTGTGATACGCAACTGCGTTATGAAGGACGGCCACGGCGGCGTGGTGATCGGCAGCGAGATGTCAGGGGATGTTCGCAATGTTTACGCGGAGGATTGCGTGATGGATAGTCCGAATCTCGATCGAGCCTTGCGCATCAAGACGAATTCGGAACGCGGCGGAGTGGTGGAAAACGTTTACATGCGGAACGTAGAGGTCGGTCAGGTGGGTCAAGCGGTTCTCAAGATAAATTTCTTTTATAGCGATGTGGATGTGGGCGATCACACGCCATCGGTTCGCAATATAAATTTGGAGAATGTGACCTGTGAGAAAAGCGATTATGGAATTTGGATAAAAGGTTATGAGCGATCACCCATCACGGGAGTGACGCTCATTAATTGCTCTTTCAACAACGTCGAAAAAGGAAACGTATTGGAGGGAGTGACCGATTTGGAATTGAGGAGAGTAACAATCAATGGTGAGCGCGTTCATTAGCGGACTCCCCGCCGAGGTCTCGGCGTAGCTACGGCGCAGGGTGCTGCCATCCGGCTAAGATGTGAGACGAGGTGGTGAGGTTGCCCTGAATTGATGGACAGAGCGTTGGAACACGTTTAGTTCTGCACGGCCCACACCTTAAAGTTACGATAGCGGAAGCGGGTCCACTGCATCTGACGTAGACCAATTTTGCCGGAACCAAGCGGAGCTCCATTGATCTCGCCCGGGTCGATCCAGTCGATAATGAGACGTTCGTCAATGAATAGGCGGATATGAGCGTCCTCTTTGATCAGGGTTATTTTATGGGGGCGATCGCTCGATACTTCGATGCCAGGTGGTCCTTCTTGGACAATATTTTTACCGGGATTTTTGCGGAGTCGAGCGACGGGGCGAGCGGGTAGCTTGGGAGTGCGGGCGTAATAGGAGATATGGTAGTTTTGTAGAGCTTGGTTGTTGTATTGGCTAAACGTCCCATCTCGTTTCGGTAGTGAAGTATCCATTACGTCTTCGCCTTTCAATCCGGTAGCGGCGAAAAACACGATGCACAGGCCAGCATCCATATTCTGGTTTTGCATTTCCCATTGGGCAACGAACCGAGAGGGAAAGGTTTCGGGGCACCAGTACACATGGTGCATTTCTTCATCAGGCGACTCCATGCTCATCCACGAATCGTCAAAGGTGAGTCGTCCTGGTCCTTCCATCACCCAGTCTTTGACGTTCTGCTCGGATGCCATAGCTGATTGGTAGAGGATCTGACCGGTCCTAATGCCGAAATCGGAAGGCGTTTGCGCGTTGCTCACCGAGCTGAGGGCGATTAGAATACCGGAGGCAACAAGCGCGGTTCGAAAGTGATTTGCAGTCATGAGTGAATTGAATGAGAGGCCGGCACCTTGCTGAAGGAGATTCTCGATGCCGGAGGCAATTTGTCCCAGTGGACTTGTAATGGCTATAAGAGGGCAACCGAGACTAGCGTGCGGTGATGTTATTATGCCAACCGACATTCGCCTCAGTCTATGAGGTTTTCGATCTATCGAGTTTTGGGCGCGTCATTTACCGGGGACGGTTTGTAGTTCCCGGTGGAATACTTGTGATAGATAGGCCGATGCTTGATATGATATTTTTCATGCTCATGTTAGGGGGGATGGATGGCGTTTAGAGCAGTGAGTGGGAGTTGGAGAAAACACTTTCCGACGCGGTCTTTTTGCCGGAGGTTAGGTGGGCGCAAGCGCATCATTCTCGGAACAGTAAAATTTCCTATCAACCCTCCCATGGAAAGAAGCAAAAACATCACACGCCGTATCGCGCTGCTACTGTGCATCGGGGCACTGGGTAATAGTGGGCTAGCCAAAGAATGGCCCGTCTCTTCAGCCCAACAGTTCGATTCCACGCTTAATCTGGCAAGTCCCGGTGACGAAATCGTGTGGGAGGACGGTATCTATTCCGATGTGGATCTCACGCTCGACCAGGACCGTTTGGTGTTCAGGGCGGAAACCCCCGGCGGGGTTATTTTCAAGGGGGAGTCCAAACTCAATTTGACCGGCGATGGAAATACGGTGAACGGCTTTCGATACGTGAATAGCAATGTGGGCCCCAAAGGCGTCATACTGAATGTTGAAGGCAGCTATAATACCTTCACTGAAATTGACCTAAGGAATTGCCGGGGAAATCGCTACCTCAACATCAGGTCTAGGTCGCAGCATAATACGTTCGAATACTGTAATTTCTCGGGATTCAATTTTCTCCCGAACGATCCATCTGAGCAGTTTTATTATGCCGGTAGTGCGATGATCAACATCATCACAGAAGACGGATTTCCTTCCTACGCGACCTTCAGGCGATGTTCCCTTAAGGATGTTTTCCTGCACGAGAGCAGCGATGTGACGAACCACGAAGCTATCAAGGTGGGATCTGGCGCTCAGGGTCCCGGCGGCAATGAAAATGACACTCCCCGGCAATGGCCTTCACACTGCCTCGTAGAGTACTGCTACTTCGAGAACTGCGAGGGCGATCCTGAGATTATAACCAGCAAGTCGGAGGGTAATATTTATCGTTACAATACCTTCTACAGTTGTGCGGATGCTGGTCTCACTCTGAGGAACGGTTGGGAGTGTGTCGTCTACGGAAATTTCTTCATCGGCGGGGGGAGGGGCGTGAGAGTGAAGAACGGTTCGAGGTCAGTGATTTTTAATAACTATTTCGACGGTGTTATGCAGCCTATTAAGCTCGAGTTCGACCGGGGGGGGTTCGCCGGAGCGCCGGGAGAAGACTGGACCCTTCGTGACGTCACGATTGCCAACAACACGTTCGTCAATGCGCAGTCGCCTTGGTCGATGGGCTTGCAGGAGGGAGAACCCAGTCCGGAGAATATCGTGATCGCCAATAACCTATTCCACCAGGGCAATGAGGTTTGGCGGGAAATCACCCGTGACGGTTTTGAGTTTCCCCAAAAGAGGGATGGAACGGTCGGAGATTGGGGGTCGTTTAAGGATACGTCGCTCGCCGATGATGACTGCATGCTGGAAAACCATCACGAGTTCGCGGCAGAGGGGGTCTTCTCCGTTCGCCTGAGAGACGATACCGATGCATCGATTCTGGAGCAGGACAGCGCGGCGGCATACGATCTTTCCGCGTATGCAAAACTTCAGGTGACATTCGATGCCCTTTCCGTGGATCAACGTTCAGGCGACTCCTTCGATCTTCAATTCTACGATGGTTCGGACTGGCAGACCGTGAAGCGTTTTGCCTACGGCGATGACTATGGGAATGGGCTTACCTTCCTCGGACGGGTGAGCTTTGGGTCGGATGACGGTTTCACTTTCGGTTCCGATTGCAGAATCCGGTTTAAGAACAAGACAGCCGATGATACTCGAAAAATCTATTTCGACACGATCGTCGTGTCGGGACTGAGCAGTGGGGAAATCTTCGCTGGAGAAACGGGCAATGAGAAATGGATCGGAAATATCTATAATATCGAATCGGGATCAAACGACGTGTTGGGCTTGGCGCAGGTGCCTTCGCGTGGGCTTGATGGAGTCGATCCGAAACTGGTGTTGAATGGGTATGGCCATCACCAAATTGGCGAGACCAGTCCTGCCATCGATGCGGCGGTGGGGAGCGAATTTATCGACATGCTGGAGATTCCGTATTTTCAGGACCTGGACGATAGCAGAATCGAACTGGACCTGATGAAGAACCGCAGAAACAGCCCCAACGACTCCCGAGACGTAGGTGCCTTTGAATACTCCGCCCACGCAGCCGCCGTGAAGCCGCATGCAACGGCGGACAATACCGGCCCGTCCTACCTTGGTATCTTAGGCGATGATTAGGTGGAATCACTCGTCCTGTTCATTGTCTCCCTCGGGTGTGCTCCGAATTGAGCCCAAAATACGGTGGGCTTCAGTCTCGGGACCTAAATCGAAGTGGTCCTTTGGTTAAACGCACTCCTCCGGATTTACCCTCAGCGTATGCATTGCCAGAGATTAGATTATCCATAGCGTCAGGAATATGGATACCCCTCGAAGACTGTTTCTCAAACAATCAGGATTGGCAGCAACCGCGGTTAGCCTGTTTCCGAGTGAAGTGTTTTCCCAAGCGGCAGGGGGAGGTCTCGGAAGTGATGAGCTTTTGAAAATGCTCACGGAGATTAATGACGAGCTGATTGAAGGGTTGATTTCTCAACAAGTCAGTTTGCCAGGTGAACGTTGGGATGGGGGTGTGGCGGATCGGTTTGAGGTGCTAAATATCAACAGCACGCTTGGGTTCGCGGGCCGGCTCGCGATCTCCTATTCGTCGCCGTCGTCGCGGTATTATCTTTCGAGTCGTTTGGAGGGACCCATGGATCAGGCGATGGCCTGCGTGTTGAAGGTCCAACATGAAGATGGAACCACCGATTTACACACCACGAATTTTCATTCGACGCCGGATGCTGCTTTTTTGGTGAATTATATCAGTCCGATATTCGTGAATCTAACGCGTTTAGCTCGGCCAGGGTTGTTAGGCGTGACTGGAAAGATGGAGCAGTTTTTGAGGAACGCGGGGAAGGCACTGGCGGTGGGCGGAATTCATACCCCGAATCATCGTTGGGTCGTCTGTTCCGCGCTGGCCCGGGTCAATGCGTTGTTTCCGTCGCAAGCCTACGTTGATCGTATTGATGACTGGCTGGGCGAAGGGATTGATATCGACCCGGATGGACAATTCACAGAGCAGAGTGTGAGTATCTATTCTCCCATCTGTGATACCATGTTCCTGACCATCGGGCGTTTGTTGAAACGTGACGAACTGATGGATATCGTGCGGAGAAACTTGGATATGACCTTGTATTATATCCAGCCGGGAGGGGAGGTCCTCACGGACGCTTCGGGTCGGCAAGACAGCGCCCGAATCGGGTATATCGCTAATTACTATTACGCTTACCGTTACTTCGCGCTGAAGGATGGTAATCCGGTGTATGCGGCCGTTTGTCGATTAATCGAAAACCTGATGCCAGAAAGAATTGTCCGGTATGTTCCCGAACTATTGGAGAGTCCGGAGTTGCTCGAAGAACTGCCGGTCGCGTCAAAGGTCCCCGACAACTATGCCAAGCGATTCGCTCATTCGGGCGTTTTCAGAATCCGTAGCGGCGACGCTGATCTTTCGGTCATTGAAGAGAACCCGACCTTCATGTCCTTCATGAAGGGGGCCTCGGTTTTGCAGTCCATCCGATTGGCGGCGGCATTTTTTGGCAGCCGAGGCATGTTTATCTCCGAGGGCGCGGAATGGTCGGGACGGACGGTAGTTCTGACCAAGTCCCACACGCACGGCTACTATCAACCCTTCCCGGAAGACGAGCGAACGCCGGATGGCGACATGGAGAAGATGCCCCGGGAAAAGCGAGCGATGAGCGAGCTGCAGACACTCGACTATCGGGTCGAAGTCACCGAGTCGAAAGGTAAGGTCAGTATTGATATCCGAATCGAGGGCACACCTCATGTTCCGGTTTCCATGGAAATGAGTTTCCGCTCGGGAGGTCAATTGAGTGGCGTGGTGGCTGACAAAAATCTGGCCGGCTCGCACTTTCTGGAGAACGGAATGGGCCAGTATACTCAAGGTGATGATGTCATCACGTTTGGCCCCGGGATAGCGGAGCACAAGTGGGCGGAAATCAGAGGGATGTTACCCAAGCAAAAAGGAGAGAGTGTCTACCTAACCGGGTTTACCCCTTTCAGACACACCCTGCATTTGGAATAGAAGTGCTTCATTCGCGTAGTGAATCAGTCTATTGGACTTTAATTTCGGATGGCGAAGCAAACGAGCGATCAATCAGAAAGTAGGGGGTGCTCAATGCTCGTTATACGAAATGTGCGAATCGTTGAACCGGGGAAGGGGATATCTTCAGGGGACATTCTGATAGAGAATGAGCGCATTGCGGAGATCGGTTCGATCCCGGTGACAAACCCTGGGAGGGTGAAGGAACTTGATGGGCGAGGTCGCTTACTGACGCCGGGGTTGATCGACCTGCATACCCATGGCATTCTGAACCATTTTTACGCCGAGGGGCGGGAGGATCTTTTGTTGGGCGGGAAGGCGCTGGCCCAGTTTGGGGTCACCACCGTGTTACCCACGATTGTTCCTCAGGTGGAACCGGGGTGGCTTGATAAGATCGCCGAAATTTGCGCCGCCTTGGATGATGTTCAGGGCGTGAATATGCCGGGGTTACATTTGGAAGGCCCGTTTATGGCGATCAAGGGGACGGCGGCGGCGACCCTCGAGGGTGATCTGGAAATGTTGAAAGATATCCTGGCCGCTTGCGGAGGACGTTTGCGGGCGATGTCGCTGAGTCCGGAGAACCCGCAGATCATTCCCGTGGTTGAAATGCTCCGGGCCAACGGGGTGACGGTTTTTCTAACCCATACTCGAGCATCGGTTGAGCAAACCGAGTCGGCGATAGCCGCCGGGGCCACGCATGCTACTCATTTCTATGATGTGTTTTATTCGCCCCCCGAGACGGATATTGGGGTGCGCCCGGTCGGGGCGGTAGAGGCGATTTTGGCAGACCGGACTGTGTCGGTGGACTTCATTGCCGACGGCATTCATGTGCACCCCGCGGCGATTAAGGCAGCAGTGGCAGCCAAAGGCTACCGAGGCGTCACCTTGATCACGGATTCCATTGTGGGCGCGGGATTGCCACCCGGGCGCTACGATACGCCCTGGGGCTTCCAGGTGCAGTTGGCTGAAGGAGATGCCCCGCGCACGGTCGAGGGAAACCATCTGGCCGGAAGCAGCCTGACCATGAATCAGGGGATGCGTAATTTGCTGTCCTGGTTAGATCTGCCACCGGAGCAGGTGTGGGCCATGGGCACCAGTAATCCTGCCGATGTGGTGGGGCTCGAAGGTGTTGGCCGCCTGCACGTGGGTGATTGGGCTGATTTGGTTTTATGGGACGACGATCTGCGACCGGCCCAAACGTGGGTTCGGGGTGAATTGACCTATGATCGAAGCCAATCATGAGATCTGGCATCGGGTTGCTCAGGGGAACTCAGTCCTCAATCAAAATGACACTGTGACTGCGCAGAAGGCCCCCTCGGATTTCGGATTGCCCGTCCGACCGAAGGTAGCCGAGGAACGTGGCTCGGTGGGGACCCCGCTCGATTAAACGTGGACGATGAGTTTACCGGGGTTGAACCGATTTTAAAACGGGCCATGTCAGTCCGTTTTCGTCGAAACGTCCTCTTCTAAGATTTCGAGTTCACCGATGGAGACATCGACATCTTTGCCGAATGGCACTTTAGCCCGTTCCAGCCCGTCGAGATTTTTCCCAAAAAATGGAGCCGCGGCGCGACCGAGAGCAAAATGAGCCTCTTCGAAATTTGTGCCGGGCGATCGCACGCTGAAACGCGTAGTCCATTGCAGGGCGAGTTCCTTTTCTTTGAGGAGTTTTTGGCAATCGTAGGCCATCACGATAATGAAGTAACGGTCTTCTTCCAGATCAGTCCGGAGATCGAATTCATCGTTATGATTGAGATCTCTTTTATTAAGTTGGCGGTCATAACCCAGCAGCTTGGCATTGGATCCTGCGCCTGGGTTTTGATTTGAGGGTTGGGAGCCGTAGCTGACATCGAGGCCCAGTTCAACGCCTCCGGTTTCATAACTCGCGCTACTCGTGGTGCTGCCGTAGAGCATCTCCTCTTCCTCTTGGGAAGTGATACCCATGAGCTCATCCCAGGGTGTGTCCACGGCCGCAACGCCGTAATGGACGATGAGCAATAAATCTCCCGTTCTGATATCATCGCCGGGCAAATAGTTTTGCTTCGCCAGATTCGGAGCAAGCCCCTCAACGATCTCCTGAAATGTCACCCGCTCCAGGCTCTTGTCCTTACTGATTCCACCGAAGTATTGGCCCTCCATGAAGTGGATGGTCTCGATGTCACCGGGGGCACGCGCGTCCTGGATTTTTTGATATTCCACAGATGCCTCGGAAGCCACGGACACCCGGGCGGAGTTACCGAAAAAATTGATACTGAGCCCGATTGATGGAGTGAAGGCACCCACTGCGACGAGCATGATTACACGGATGAAATTGGATTTTGGCATGACGATAATCAAAGGTTTCAAAGTAAGAGACTCCTAAAACTCCCGTTTGGTTACGAATACATCAGATTTTTTGGTCGGTATACTCGGGGTGGCGAGTCGGAAAATTGACCCTCATCTCTCATAAATTGGAATACAGTCCGCCCTGGGCGATGATCCGCCCGTGGAATTGGGGAACTTGAGGGAGCCGGCTCACGTCGCAATAGAACGGGTTTGTCGTGGGTCGAAAACGTCCACAGACTGGGAAGGATATGACCTCGGCATCAGATACGCGCCAGAATCGCATTTCACTCGATGGAGCATGGGAGCTGGTGGGTGGTCCCCATCAGGAAGTGTCACCGCAGTTCGCTGCGTTTGAGCACCAGACCGAAATCCGTATTGCTGCACGCGTGCCGGGCAACGTGGAGGACGACCTCGTCGAAGCAGGTTTGCTGAAGCCGCTCGAGATGGGGGAGGCCGCTTATCAGACCTTGGACTACGAGGGGCACCGTTGGTTTTTCCGCAAGTCCTTCGAAGCGCCTCTGATTGATCAATCGGAACAGTTGCGCCTTGTTTTTGAAGGAATCGATACCCTCGCCGAAGTCTTCCTCAACGGACAGTCGTTGGGTGAAACCCGCAACATGCTGATTCCTCATTCGTTCGAAATTGGAAACACGATTCGGCGAGGCGAAGCCAATGAATTGATCGTGAGAATTGATCCGGTGGTGGTGGCCGGGCGCGAGCGGGAGCCGGAACCTTGTGAATTCGTCAACGGTTTCACCGAACGAGCGGCGATTCGGAAGGCCGCGCATATGTATGGCTGGGATATTTTGCCGCGCATGGTATCCGCCGGATTGTGGCGACCCGTTTATCTGCAAACGGTGCCAGCGGTTCATTGGCGGCAGGTGTTCCCGCAGACCCTGTCGATTGACCGGGAGCAACGCAGCGCGGAGGTCGCGGTTTTCTGGGATTTTGTCGTGCCCCATGTCAGCCTCAAGGGTTGGCAGCTCGCGATATCTCTCGATGACAGTCAGGGGATTCGTCGGGATCTCAAAAAAGACCCGCTGTTTGCGTGCAGCGGTCACCTCATGCTGAGTCTGGAGGACATCGAGTTCTGGTGGCCGAAGGGACTGGGTGAGCCCACCTTATACACGCTGCGGCTTGAGCTGCTCGATCCGGAAGGAAATATTGCGGCAGAGCATCTGCAGAAGGTCGGGTTGCGCACGCTGGAATTGGTCAAAAGTGAAATTACGACCGAGGCAGAACCCGGCGAGTTCGTCTTTGTCGTAAATGGCGAGAAGGTCTTCATCAAAGGAACCAACCATGTGCCGTTGGATGCGTTGCACGGCCGCGATGAACGCCATCTGGAGGCGCTGATGGCGATGACTGCGGACTTGAACTGCAACATGCTCAGAATCTGGGGTGGGGGTGTTTACGAAACGGACACGTTTTATGACCGCTGCGACGAACTGGGCATTATGGTGTGGCACGATTTTATGTTCGGCTGCGCCCTCTACCCCCAGACGACTGATTTTCTGGAGCAGACGCGCGAAGAAGCGGAGATCATTGTGAAGCGCTTGCGCCATCACGCCTGTATGGCGCTTTGGAGCGGAAACAATGAGAATGATGTGGCTCACGACTGGTTCCCGCTGCACAGCAAACTCAATCCCAACGACGATCGCATAAGCCGTGAAATTCTACCGGAAGTGCTGAGGCGCTTGGACCCGCTGCGCTCTTACTTGCCGAGTTCGCCCTACGTGAGCCAAAAGGTCTTCGAACGCGGGAAGAAGACCTCGGAAATACCCGAAGATCACCTCTGGGGACCGCGCGATGATTTCAAAGGACTGTTCTACACCAATTCGCCAGCTCATTTCGTCAGTGAAATTGGATACCACGGGGCTCCGTGTCTGGAGTCGCTCCAACAGATGATTGAACCGGACCATCTGTGGCCGTTTGAGCAAGATGGGAAAATTGATTCCCAGTGGCGGGCGAAGGCGATTGCCAGTTTTCCGGACGAATCGCTCCATGATGGTCGCATCCGACTCATGGCGAACCAGGTTGCGATTCTGTTCGACGCGATTCCCGATCAACTGGAATCGTTTATCCGAGCTTCCCAGATCAGCCAAGCCGAGGCGATGAAGTATTTTATCGAGCGATTTCGGATGGGTAAATGGCGCCGCACCGGAATCCTATGGTGGAATATCCGTGATGGCTGGCCCCTGATTTCCGATGCGGTGGTCGACTACTACAACCGTCCGAAATTGGCCTACGCGTTTATCAAGCGAGTCCAGCAAGACGTCTGTGTCATGGTAGCTGAGCCGGAGAACGGCAGACACCCAATCATTGCGGTTAATGATACGCTGAACGATGTCATCATCGAGGTAGTCGTGAGCTCAATCGAACAGTCCGCCCCACTATTGCAACACACGCTGACGGTGCCGGCAAATGGTCGCGCCGAAGTCGGCGACGTGCCGGTTTCCTCCGGGGCTGATCTCTATCAGCTGACCTGGCAGGGCGCTGGATCAAGCGGTCGCAACCACTATTTGGCGGGCCCCCGGCCGTTTGACTTGGAGCAATATACGCAATGGGTGGCTCAACTTGGGCTCGAAACGGAGATACCGGCGTTCGCGACCGTTTAAGTGGCCGTCGGATTGTTCGCAAAGATTAGGCATCGACCCTTTTTTTCGGGCCTCAGTGATCACGCACCCGCTTTGGAAACGCGTTCAGCCTCGAGCTCTGCCTCGAACTCCTCCTCTTCCTTCTTCTTGGCATCCTCCACGAGCTTCTCAGCAGCTGCCTTCTCGGCTTCCTCCTCGGCGACTCGCAGAGCCTCGACCTTCTCAGCTTTCGCTGCATCGCGAGCCATGCGCTTCTCTAGCTTCCTGTGCTCGCGCTCCTTGCGTTTGTAATCTTTGCTTGGTGTGACAGCCATCGGTTAAACTTTCTATTTGGAGGAGGCAAAAGGGGTCAAACGCTTACTCACAACATTGCCGGTGGGGCGTCGTAACCCTGTCGCCATATGAGTGAATTGCAGGGGATGTAGATATTGAGCGTTTGACCCCGTTTAGGCGCCCGACCGCTTTTTAGCGCCCGATTCTTACATGCATTGGTGTAGACAAGTGACGACATGACCCCTTTTCAGGCCACCGCCGACCATCGCGCTGCGCTTGATCGTGTCGAAGCCCTGATGGATTCCGCGCCCGGCAGCGCGGAAGAGCAGGCCCTAGAGCTCTGGGCGCTGCTGATCGAGAACTACGAAGCGAAGCATCAGCCCGTGCCCCCGCCTGATCCCATCGAAGCGATCCGTTTTCGCATCGATCAACTCGGTCTCATCTGCAGCGGGACGGACATGCCTACATTCATCATGATCCACTACAGTGCCGAAGTTGGAGTGTCAGAGAAGCTGCCAGAGCACAGACATTCCCGGATAATTACTTCTTTGATGGGCCACCCACCAAGCAGTATGGGCAGGTGGGTAACGCAGTCCCACCGCTACTCGCGAAGCAAATCGGAGAGATCGTGGCCAAGCTGCTTTCGTAGGCCGGGCTCGACGGTTAGTAGCAATTGAGGGGCTGAAAAAGGGTCATTCCTTACTGTTTGATATCAGAGCTGGGGGAGCAAAAGTGGACATGCTATTACTTTCGACAAATTTGAGGGCCCGAAGGGGACAGCCCAACGATTCATGAATTCCCAGAATCCCACCGAAGCGATAACGCAGCTCGCCATCGGCTACGCAAAATCGTAACCTCCCTAGAAACATCCTAGAATAATTCCGCGTCGTCGAAGAATCGCTAAATTCGAAGAATTAAAAGAAAAAGATTAAGATGCCCAAACTTGGAAGACTAGAACCGGTGGAGTTGCGTAAAGAGTGGCAGAATGAGGCAGGTGATTTCACTCCGTGGTTGGCTGAGGAAGAGAATTTGGCGTTCCTTGGGGAGACGCTTAATCTCAATTTTGTGTTAGAAGGGATTGAACAAGGTGTAGGCCGATTCAGCGCTGACATTGTTTGCCGGGAGGCGGATTCGAATTCCGATCGAGTCATTCTGATAGGAGCGTGCAAAAGACGTCAGGTCTCGACTTTTGACAAATAACCTAGCCTCAGAGGCGAGAGGAAGATGTCAGTCTGCTGACCTCGTTTTATCATAGCTAGTAAAGGGTAAAGACCTGACGTCTTTTTGGAAGCCGCCGTTCCCGACCCTCCGTTTCCCCTAATGACTTGCTGCTCATTTTCGTTTTGGGTTTTCGCGTTTGGCCGAGGCTTCGCTGATAGTGGTGGAGGGATCCGATTGATAGTCGGACCATTCCCAGTGAATTGGAGCTGCATCATTGTTTCCTTTTGGGAGTGGCTTTACCAAGCGGGACATGAGGTGCGCGGTGTCCGTGCCCATCGATGTCCACTGCTTTTCCATGGATTTGACGCGTTCGGGATATTTGTCGGCTAGATTCGTTTGTTCCGCTCGGTCTTGTTTGATGTTGTAGAGTTCCCACGGGCCACCTTGTAAATTTACTATTTTCCAGTCGCCGTCGCGGAGACCGCGGTCGGTTTGAAAATGGAGGAAAATCGGGTTCTCTCGAGAGAATGGTCCTCCCGCGAGCAGCGAAGCGAATGACTCTCCGGAGACGTTGGTCAGATCGCGCTTAGGCCATGCGCTGGGAATATCTGTTTGGGTGACCTCGGCGATGGTGGGGAGGATATCGATAATGTGAACGGGAGTGGATACAGTTGAGCCGGCTTTCGTTTTTAGACCTGCGGGCCAGTGGACAACGGCTGGGGTGGAGGAACCACCTTCGTATTGGTTCTGTTTATACATTCGAAAGGGAGCGTTGCGCGCCCAAGCCCACCCCGTGCTGTCGTTCCAATTCGAGGCGCGGTCGTAGGGAAAGAGTTCGCGACCTTTGCTAGGACGTTCGTAGGGACAGGCGCCGTTGTCGGAAAGAAAGAGAATAATCGTGTTGTCGAGTTCGCCGGCTTGTTCGATGTCCTCTACGATTCTTCCGATTTCTTGATCGAGCCGATCGACGAGTGCGGCGTAGGCGGCGCCGCGGCGAACCTCGAAGTTTCGCTGTGCAGCGGAGAGGTCTTTCCAGGCGGGAATATGCTCGGGGCGTGATGGCACGTCCACGTTGTGGTCGAATAATGCCATGCTTTTTTGTCGGGCGATTCGAGCTGCATGGATCTCGTCCCAGCCTTTTTCGTAGAGCTCTTCATACTTCTCGTAGTCCTCTCTAAGCGGCTGCAGAGGGGCGTGAGGAGCGTTGAAAGCCATATAGAGAAACCACGGCTGGTCGCCGTCGCCTTGCCGGGCTTCGTCGAGGAAGGTGAGCGCGTAGTCTGCCTTGTCAGTGGTGGCATAAAATCCGGTCGTTGGGATTGACCAAGCTTCGCGGTCCAGGCGCCAAGTGTTGTCGCCGGAGAAATAGTTGGTAGCGCCGCTGAGGTGTCCGAAATAGCGTGCGAAGCCGTAGTCCTACGGTTCGTTGTTGAGGTGCCATTTACCTACCATCGCGGTGTAGTAGCCTTGTGCGGAAAGGTTTTCCGCGATGGTGGTCGATCGATCGATGGACTTGTTGCCATCTTCGGCGATACCGGCTTGGTAAGGATATCGCCCGGTGAGGAGGCTAATCCGCGAGGAATGGCATTTTGCGGTGTTGTAGAATTGAGTGAACCGAAGTCCGTTTTCAGCCAACCGGTCAAGCTGGGGCGTTTCTATTTCGCCGCCGTAACATCCGAGGTCTGAGTAGCCAAGATCGTCAGCTAGAATAACGAGGACATTGGGTTTCGCGGCGTCGGTTTTACTCTCTTCTGCCTGAAGCGAACCCCCCGAAGTGAAATGAAATAATAAGGTGGCCGCGGTAAGCGCCATTCGTGGAAGAGACATGGAGTGAAGAGAGTTGTGTTTGTTGGCTTTGTCGAAATGAGAATTTCAGCTGGGTTGTCTGGCGCGACGAAAAAGAACTTCTTAGGACGAGTGCGGGCAATCCGACGGGGTCATGTCGTTACATGTTACATTGAAAACACTAAGTTAGTCATAGGAAGCCCCCAACCTGACGGTCGCCTTCATACCGACCAAAAATGTTATAAGTAACGACCTGACCCTATAATTAGCCGTCGGGTCCTGGCTCATGGCTGTCTGTTTCGGGCGAGGCGGAGTGACGGGCGTAGAGCCCGACCCACGGGCAAAGCGATGAAACGCCGTGGGGCAGATGCGGAAGACCCCATTTCTTCTCTTCTTTCGGATGGGGCTGAAACTGGGGCGAACGCAAAAGATAACGATCTGAACGACCCGGTTCACGTTGGTTTGATCAAGTGCTCCGGGGATATTTATTGAGGGGGGATCTGAGGGGGTGGATCACGCCGGATTCTGGGCAGATCTTTCCGCGGCATTTTGCGCCATGGTTGCTTCCAGTTCTTGCTCAAGCTTGTAATCGATCTTGTAAAATAGGGTGACGAAGGCGAGGGATGTGCGATAAGCGGTGATGGGAATGGGCAGTGCGGATCCCCGTCGGATCGTTGTCGGTCAAGAGTCAAGACGTGACGTCTTTTGGCTGCTCCCGACCCGCTGCATTCAAATCACTTTTGGATTCTTCTCTTATCCTGCCTCGTCGCTTCGAGCTGGGCCTCGATAACCTTTTTCGATCCGAACTTTTCGACTTCTTCAAAAAACCTACCGTTTTCGATGAGGCGAGGATCGCCTGTTTCGCGCAGCTCGGTCATCAACGTGTTGCGGAGTGCCTCAAGCACCTGCCGGTAGGCGGGATTGGCCGCGACGTTATTCATCTGGTGGGGGTCTTTTTTCAGGTCGAATAATTCCAGTCTCAGACGCTTGCCATAGGCGTCGTCGAAATAGGATTTCCATTGAGGATCTTTCCTATTGGCGACAATCCACGCTTTGGTCGGCCCAGCGTCTTCGTCGGGCAGCGTGTTAAATGTGTTCTGCTCCATTTGCGCCACGGTCGGCTCTTCCGGGGTATCCAGTTTATAGGGATCCCCGAGCGGATAACGATCCGGCTTAAAGTTGATGATCAACAGAAAATCCTTAGTGCGGATCGCCCTCTGCGGATAGGGAAGGTCACCGGCTCGGGCACTATAAACGTGGCGTTCGCGACCGATGTAGACCTCCGTGCGGGACGGATCGACCCAGCCCTCGGACTTCGACTCCAGCACCGGCCAGAGCGACTTTGCGGTCATCTCCTCCGGCGGTGCGACATGGCCCGCCTCCAGAAAGGTCGGGGCGAGATCCGGTAGCGTCACAAAATCATCCACGACCCGACCGCCCTTGATCCCCGGTCCCGCCAAGACGAGTGCCACTTGGGATCCAAAGTCATAGAGATTGCACTTACCGTGCGGAAAACCCGGCGCGCCATGATCACCCGAAATGGCAATCACCGTATTTTCATATTCACCGATGCGCTTCAGCTCCTCTACGAGAACGCCAATAGCCATGTCGAAGCCCATCGCCTCGCCCAGATAGTCGTTCAGATCTTCGCGCACCGCCGGGACGTCCGGCAGGAATGGTGGCATCTTGCCTTCGAGACTCTTCGGATCCGTCCCCCAAATCGCCTGGCCCGAACCCTTGATCCACTTGCGGTGCGTGTTGGTGGGGCCGAACCAGTAGCAGAACGGATCGTCTTGCGAGCGAGCGGCCAGAAATTGCCGGAAATTCACGCGCGTCTGCTCCATCAACGCTTCCTTCGCCTCTGCGACCGCAATGCCCTTGGCCATCTGCCCCGTCACAAACTGCGAAAACGAATTTACGTTGCTGCCACCTTTTTTGTATTCGTTGCGCGCTCCACCATAAGGTGCGTTCCGCACGCTACCCGGTGACCACACTTTGTGGCTAAACCCGATGTGGTAGCCGTCCTCTTCGAGCAACAGCGGGTAGGTGGGAATCTTCGCGTCCCACACCGCGCCCTGAAGAATCGCGCCCCAGCCTGTCCGCCAGAAATGTTGACCAGAAAGCAGTGAGCTGCGGCAGGGCGTGCACGACGGCGAGCTCACGTAGGCATTGGTGAAGAGCACCCCTTCCCTGGACAACGCATCAAAGTTCGGGGTGTTGACGACATCGTTGATCGTCCCCGCACCCTCCAACTCGGCATAGATGCTCGCGTGCCGTCCCCAATCGTCCGCAAACAGAAACAGAATATTGGGACGCTTCGCCGTCGCTCCTTCAAGCTTTACGGCAAACAATAGAACCACCGCGATTGGATATATCCACTTCATGATTTTTTCTTGGTTCATCTCAATATACTGAATCATTTGGGAGCCGAAAAGGATCGAACGCAAAAGATAAAGATCCCGATCGAGCACTTGATTTGCACTCCTCACGAGCCGTTCCCGGAGCCTGCTACCTTATCATCTTTATCCGGTTCGCTCATCTACCGGAGGGTCTTCTTGGCATCCTCCAGAGCGATCAAAAGACGTCAGGGTTCGACATGAGACAAACTGTTGGGAGATCAGGAGCTGTCGGGGGCAGTCAAAACGGGTCAATACTTAATGTTTGTGGTAAGTATCGAGCCCGTTTGGAGCGCACCGTTTTCAGATCAGTTAAAAAGCAAGACCTCACGTTTTCTGACTGACCGGGTTTACTTTAAGCGTTTGCCCCCGTTTTCGGCCTCAAACATTCTGAGCTGGCCGGACTATCGCGCCAAAATCTAATTTCCTATCAGTAATGAGTAAGTCGCCCCATTCTGCTCCAGTGCTCACTGACCTTCGCGACCAGTGGTGGTCAGCAGACTTCTTACAACTTTTAGTCGAAAGGCTCGCGCTTGGCGAGTGCCAGAGCATCGCTGACATTGGCAGTGGACAGGGCCACTGGGGGCAACTCCTCCTCCGACTTCTCTCAGGCAGCGCCACCCTCCAAGGAGTAGATCGAGAATCAGAATGGGTGCAGCGCGCTCAGGAACGTGCTGACAGCCTCGGCCTCGGTAGCCGCTGCAGCTATCAGCAGGGGGCTGCGGAGACTTTGCCCTTCGCGGATGAGCAATTCGATATGGTCACCTGCCAAACTCTTTTGATGCACGTCGCAGATCCTAAGCAGGTGCTTCAGGAGATGATTCGAATATTGCGGCCAGGCGGCCGTTTACTGCTTTTAGAGCCCAACAACGTTGCGCAACAGATGATTGCTGACAGCGTAAACCGGGCATTAAGCGCAGAGCAGCTTGCGGGTGTCTTCTCCCTCTTCGTCACCTGTTCACGCGGACGAGCAGCACTTGGTCGTGGTGATGACTGCATCGGAGATCTGCTGCCAACGCTGCTATCAGACCTCGCCCTTGAAGACATGCGGGTGTTTCAAAACGAACGCGTCCACTGCATCCAGCCTCCCTACAGCGCGGCAGATCGAGACGAGCTCCAACAGTCGGCCAACCATGCCGAGAATAAGTTTTGGCTCTGGGACAAGGAGGATGCCAAGGCCCTATTCGAGGCCGGCGGCGGCGACCCCAACACATTCGCAGATTGCTACCAGGCCTTTGAGCGCCGAACAGAGCTATTCGCCGAGCAGGTGGAGGCTCAGACCTATGCCTCCAACAACGCCTCGCTCCACTATGTTGTCTGTGCGACTCGGCCACTTTGTCGCTGACCCCTTTTCGCCGCTTTTACTTAGGTGAGCTTCTCTTTTGATCCTTGCTGAAATAAATAGAGAGATCAAAAGGATCGATGCTTAATGTTTGGGGTTTAGGTGCCCAAAATTGAGGGGGTCTGAAAAGGGGGCGAACGCAAGAGATGAAGATCCGAATACTTCGAGTTACGTTGGTTTGATCAAATGCTCCGGGGGTATTTCTGGAGGGGGAATCTGAGGGAGTGGATCACGCTGGACTCTGGGCTGATCTTTCCGCGGCATTTTGTGCCATGGTTGCTTCCAGTTCTTGCTCAAGCTTGTAATCGATCTTGTAAAATAGGGTGACGAAGGCGGTCAGAAATGCGATGGAGGCGGGGATGACACTCATGAGCATAACGATGCCATTCAGGGTATCGGGAGCCTGCTCCATGTTTGCTTCGAAACCGTAAAACCCGAGGAGGAATCCCGCGGAAGATCCGCCGAGCGTCCAACCGAGTTTCTGCGAGGTCGTCCCGGCAGAGAAGATCAGGCCCGTGGCACGTCGGCCCATTTTGTATTCCGCGTAGTCGGCGGTATCGGCGAACATCGCCCAAGTCAGAGGCATGAGTGGCGCAGCGAGAAAGGAGCCGACCAGATGGAGACTGAACAAGAGCACGATATCTGTCGGACCGATGAAGTAGAAGCCCAGTAGCAGGATCGCATTGATCAGAGTCAGACTGATGTAGGCCCGCCGTTTGTCGCGAAACTGCGCGACAATGAACTTCGTGCACGATACGCCCGCGATGGCCAGAACGGTTCCGGAGACCAGAAAGCTGGTGGCGAGACTCAGGTCTCCGATGTAATACTTGAAGTAATACAATATCGCGCCGCCCCGCACCGAGATATGGACGAGCGTGAGCACGCCCACCACGCAGAATACCAACCAGGGTCCATTTTTAAGGAGATCCTTCAGATCTTCCCAGACCTTGTTCTGGCGCGGCGGGGGAATGACACGCTCGCGGGTGAATTTGAACGTAATGAAAAACAGTCCGCCGGCGGCAACCGCATACACGCACATCGTCAGAAAGTAGCCTTGTTGGTCATTTCCTTGCCCCAGGGTGGCCACCAACCACAGCAGCGTTCCTCGCACAATCAAACTGCCGGAATTCGCGCCGAGAAATCGAAATGAGGCGAGAACCGTTCGTTCCTCTGAGTTCGATGTCATGACGCCCATCAAGGCCGAGTAGGGGACATTGATCGCGGTATAGGCCATGCCGACCAAGGAATAGGTGACATAAGCCCAAATCAGTTTCCCGGTCATGCTCAGGTCCGGCGTCATAAATACCAAAATTCCGGTAATCATGAAAACCGGGATCATCCAGAGAATCCAGGGGCGGAACTTACCATGGCGGGATTTGGTGCGATCCGCAATCATACCCATGATGGGGTCATTGGCCGTATCCCAGAAGCGCGTGATCAGGAGCATCAAGCCGGCCGCAATGGCACTGATGCCAAAAACATCCGTGTAAAAAAACATCAAGAACTCGGCCAAGGTCGTATAATAAAGACACGATGCGGTGTCCCCTAGTCCATAGGCTACTTTCTCGGTGAGGGGGAGTTTGCCTCCCGGTTTGTCGGCGGGAGGTGGGAGCGGGGATGACATGGGAAGGGGGACTGTTTTTATTTCGGCGGGTAGACGCCGCGCACCTTGAGGTAGTCGATTCGGGTGCCTTTGCTGGGGTAAGCGTTGATCGCGGCTTGGAGGTTCCGGTGGGCTTGCTTCACCGTGGGAGCAGCCACTTCAAGATCGATGACGGCTGTCTCCATGACATCCACCTGGGTGTCGTAGAGATCGCCGTTGTCATAGAGCTTGTAGCGTCGATCCCGGGCATACCGCACCTCGGGGTGATTGTTTGAGTCGTTGAACTTTTTGGCGTAGGGATGCGGGAAGTAGTAGCCGTAGATCCACTCCCGTGGGTTTCCGCATTCACTCAGGCATTGGGGCCAAAAGCTTACGCCGTCGGCGTCGGTTGATTCTTTAGGGGGCAGGCCCGCGGCCTCGACGATGGTAGGAAAGAAGTCAGAAAAAGCGATCAGGTCGCGGTTGACCTGCTTTGCCGGAATACGCCCCGGCCAGTTGGCGATCAGAGGCACATGGGTGCCGTGGTCGCGCGTGTATCCTTTGCCCCCGCTGATGCGTTGGCCGTTGAATTCGGAAACGAGGTTTTTGTTGGTCCCGTTGTCTGCGGTAAAAATAATCAGCGTGTTGTCGCGCACTCCCTGGGCTTCGAGTGTATCGACCAGGCGACCCACCAGCGCATCCATAGTGTTCACCATATCGATGAAGTTCTTCTTATCGCTGGTCTCGCCTCGGTCCTTGCTGTTCGGGGTGGGGAGAAAAGGGTCATGCACGAGAATCATCGGGTAGTAGGCGAGAAAGGGCGTGTCGGTCTCGGCGCAAGACGTGATGAACTCGGCCAGAAAATCCGTGCAGGCATCTGGACCGTAGCTGTCGTCCGGTAGACCCATTAAGGCACCGTCTTTTTCAAGGGAAGGGTTCCAGTAACGCTCGCGAGAGGTGAGGGGAGTGTTCCACAAGCAGTAGGTATCGAATCCCGCTTCATTAGGATGGGTGCCACCTTCGGCGGTGAGCAATTGCCACTTGCCCGCGACGGCGGTCGCGTAACCCGATTGGCGGAATTGATGGGCGAAGGTGGGTTCCCCGGCGGGGTAGATGCCGAAGTCCTCATAATTGAATACGTTGGACTTCCCCGACAGGAGATTGACGCGACTCGGCGTGCAGACCGGTGTGGAGTGACAGTTTTCGAACCGAATTCCCGCTGCAGCCAGAGCGTCCAATCGAGGGGTCGAATACTCTTTGCTACCGTAGCTGCTGAAACACTCGAACCCGATATCATCAGCCATGATGAGCAAGACGTTTACCGTTTTGTCAGCAGCCGTGGCGACAGAGGCCAGCATCCCCAGAACAGCCAGGGAGAGGTTAAATATCTTCATGGCCTGAAATTCACTTGGTGGTGGCATTGGTGGCGGCCACTTCGGGGAATTGATATTTTGCTCGTTTTGTCTTTCGGGCCACGGGATCGGGGTAGTGCTCCGCTCTCCAAGTGGAATGAAGCTCGGCCATCTCCGATACCATTTCGGGATACTGGTCGGAAAGATCGCGCTCCTCGGATATATCAGATTTAAGGTTATAGAGTTCAGGCTCTTTCCAGAATTGATGCACGAGCTTCCAATCGCCCCGCATCACCGCCAGATTGTGCTTCGTCTCCCAGTGAATGGCATCCGTTCTGGAATAGTCACTCCCGGTCAGTAAGGGCATCAGTGAGTGCCCATCTATTTCCATGTTTTCCGGAACAGGCATTTTCACGGCATCAAGAATCGTGGGGAGCACATCCATCGTCACGGCGATTCCATCACGCTGGAGACCGGCAGGAATACGGTCGGGCCAACGGGCGATGAAGGGCACGCGAATACCGCCTTCGTAGGTGGAGAACTTCCATTCGCGCAGGGGACCATTAGAGATATTGGCCCCCCTGGGGCCGTAGGCTTTGCTTTCGGCCGAAGGCCCATTATCGGACATGAATATGACCAGGGTATTTTCGCCGAGGCCAAGGTCATCAACGACGCTCATTATTCGGCCGATACCCGTGTCCAGTTGCTCGACCATAGCCGCATAAATCGCAAAAAGCTCATGGTCGTATTTCGCGCGGTATTTTTCGATAAGATCCGCGGGAGCTTCCATCGGTGAGTGGGGTGCAGTGTAAGACAGAAACATGAAGAACGGCTGGTGGGTTTCCTGCGTCTTCAGGTAATCAATGGCTTGGTCGGTGATCGCGTCCGTGTAGTAGTCGGTGATTGGGATGGGCGTTTCGTTGTGATAACTGCCGGTTACATCGTAGTAGTTAGATTGGCCGGCCAGGGTGCCCCAAAATTCATCGAATCCATGGGTGCGGGGCCAAGAGCTGGGATCGTATCCCAGATGCCACTTTCCGATCAGGATGGATTGATAATCACCCGCTTTGAGCACTTCGGGTATCGTGACCGCTGAATGATCCAAAGAGAGTCTCGGGCTTCCTTCCTTCGCCTCGGGCGCGGCGAGCTGGGGCATTCCCACGCTATGGGGATACCGACCGGTTAGGAGTGCCGCTCGGGTGGGTGAACAGATCGGCGCGGACGCATAGAAGCGAGACAGGCTTACCCCATCCTGGGCCAATTGATCGAGATGCGGCGTGTCTATGTTGGAAGCGGGCCCCAGGTCGGCCCAGCCCATATCGTCGGCGAGGATCACCAGTATGTTCTGGGGCGGGGACGAACCGCCCGGTAGCGCGCAAGCGGATAGAATCAAACTCCCTGCGAGCAGAAAATGGAACAGATTATGGGGTGTGTGCTTCTTCAATGCTCTCAGGTGGTTCTTAGCCGTTATCAACTGTCGCGGTTTTTAAACTACGTTCATGCGTTGGCCTGATTCAGCCGAGGTATGGGCGGCTTCCAAAACTTGAATCACGCCGAGGCCATCGGAGAAATCGGGCGAGATGGGTTGTCCGGTTGAGATCGCAGCCAAGAAGTCTGCCACCGCATGAACAAAGGTATGCTCATAGCCGATGGTATGACCCGGCGGCCACCATTTCCCGACGTAGGGATGCTCCGCTTCGGTAGCGAGAATGGAGCGATAACCTCTGATGTGGATGGGGTCGTCATTCGAGTAGAATTCCAGTCGATTGAGATCCTCAAGGTTCCATCTCAGTGCTCCCTTGCTGCCAAATATCTCAAACTGATTCGCATTGCGTTGACCGGTCGCGAACCGGGAGGACTCAAACGATCCCAGCGCGCCGTTGGCAAATTTCACCAGCATTTGGGAAGCATCATCCACATCGACCGGGCCCATATCGGCACTCCCGGATTCAAGGGGTCGTTGGTGGATGAAGGTATTTTTTTGGCAATATACGGATTCGATTTTGCCCACCAAGAAATGGGCCAGATCCACACTGTGGGAGTTTAAATCTCCGTGCGGCCCGAACCCGGCATACTCTTTCTTCAGCTTCCATCCCAACGGAGCCTCAGGGTCTACCAGCCAGTCTTGCAGATAGGCCCCACGCCAATGTCGGATCTCTCCGATGCGGCCTTCGTCGATGATTTGTTTCGCCAAGGCAACGGCCGGGCTACGGCGATAGTTGTAGTTAACATAGTGGCGGATATCAGCTGCTTCAGCCTCCTGTAACATGGTCTGGGCCTCTGTCCCGGTCAGAGCCATGGGTTTCTCGCAAAACACGTGCTTGCCGCATTTGGCGGCCGCGATGGCCACTTCGGGTTGCATGGATTGGGGCAGAGCCAGATCGACCACATCCACGTCGTCGCGTTGAATCACGGTTCGCCAGTCGGTCGAGGAATCCTCGAACCCCCATCTGCGGGCGAAGGTTTTGGTTTTCTCTGGGTCGCGTCCGCACACCACTTTAAGGACCGGTTCCAGGTCGGGTTCGAAGAAGGGAATCACTTGTCGCCACGCATTGGAATGCGTTCGACCCATGAATTCAGTGCCGATGAGAGCGATGCGTATTTTGTCCTTACTCATAGGTCGCGGGATTTTTGGGCGCCTGCCTAAATATTTCCTTGGCGCATTTCCTCGACGGCGTGGTGGGCGGCGCGGGCGGTGATCGCCATATAGGTCAACGAAGGGTTTTGGGTGGACGTTGAGGTCATGCAGGCTCCGTCGGTGACCAAAACATTCTTACAGGCGTGCAACTGATTCCAGCCATTGAGGAGCGATGTTTTGGCCTCACGGCCCATCCGCACTCCGCCCATTTCGTGGATGTCGATTCCGGGGGCATCCTGCTTGTTGGTGGTTTTAATATTACTAAATCCGGCTGCGGCAAACATCTCGGAGAGTTGCTCGGTGGCGTCGGCCTCCATCTTCCGATCATTTTCATCAAAATCGATATTGATTCGAAGGAGGGGCATACCCCATGCATCCGTTTTTTGGGAATCCAGCGTCACGGCATTGCTTTCCTTGGGAATCGTTTCGCCCATCATTTGCGCCCCGGCAGACCAACCGCCCAGCTTCGGATTCAGCAGGCTTTCCTTTAGATCTTCGCCCGCGCCTGATTGGTTGCTGCTCAAATTTCGACTGGCCGAAAAGGCGGTGGCGTATCCCCGTAGGAAATCGGTTTCCTGCTTAAACATATTCCTAAACCGAGGAATGTAAGTGGACCCGGGACGACCGCCGAAGGGGGCAAACTCGTTGAGTCCGTCGAACTGCGCGCGGACCTTGATATTGTAGTTATGGAAGGCGACGAACTTGCCCAATAACCCGTTGTCATTCCCCAAGCCGTTCGGGAAACGCTTCGAGGTGGAATTTAGCAGGATGAGATTGGTGTTAATGGCCGAGGCATTAACGAAAATGACCTTCGCGTAATATTCGGTGACTTCCTTGGTCAGGCTATCGATGACCCGCACGCCGGTCGCTTTGCCCTGCTTATCGTCGTAGATGACGGAGTGCACCACCGAGTGGGGGCGTAGCGTGAGGTTTCCGGTTTTCTCCGCCCAGGGCAGGGTGGATGAGTTGCTGCTGAAGTAAGCGCCGAAAGGACAGCCGCGCTTACAAAGTCGCCGGCTCATACATTGATAGCGTCCTTGCGCGAGCTGGGTAGGCGTTGATTTGGTCAGATTGGCGAAGCGAGCGGCGATCAGATGCCGTCCTTCGAACTTCTCGTCCAAAACGCGTTTAAAATGGTCCTCCACCGCGTTGAAGGGATTGGGGGGCAGGAACTCCCCATCGGGCAATTCGGCGAGTCCGTCTTGGTTTCCAGATATCCCGGCGAACGATTCCACATGACTATACCAGGGAGCAATATCCTCGTAACGAATCGGCCAATCGACCGCGAACCCATCGCGGGCCGGGCCTTCGAAATCGTATTGGCTCCAGCGCTGGGTCTGCCGCGCCCAAAGCAGCGACCGGCCGCCCACTTGGTATCCGCGAATCCAATCGAAGGGTTTCTCCTGAATGTAGGGATGCTCATCATCCTTCACGAAGAAGTGGTCGGTATCCTCTTTCCAGGCGCCCGCTCGACTGAGGATCGGATTGGCTTGGCGGGTCTCGTGCGGTATCTGGTTCCGGTGCTTGAACTCGTAAGGCATTTTGTTGGCCGTCGGATAATCCACGTTGTGCTTCACATCGCGGCCCCGCTCGAGGACCAGAGTCTTGAGTCCTTTTTCCGTGAGTTCTTTGGCCGCCCAACCTCCGCTGATACCTGAGCCCACGACGATGGCATCGTAGGTGTTTTGTTTGATTCCGTTAATACTGAGGTTGGCCATCAGGCTTTGCCTCCCAATTTGCTGGCCGGATAATAACCGTCGTAGGGCTGTGGGATCATTTCGTGAGGAAGCACGTTTGTCATCACGTATTTGGATTGAAGATACCCCTGAATGGTTCGTCTCTTCGTGATCTGGATGAATGCCCTTATTTCCGCACTGGCGTCGGGACTCCCGCCCATGCTTTTGATGGCCTCAACTCGAGTGGTGGCATCGCACGACAAAAACGGTTGCCCAAAGTGTTGGACGACGAATGCATCCATGTCGCGTAGGCCGGAGTAGAAGGCGGCCTGATCCTTCGCGTCGTGACAGTCATTCACCATGAGCAAAACGAATTGATCCACCTGCAGCTCCTTGGCGCCGGGAGTATCCGTCGCCGGAATCATGGTTGCTACCACTGACTGTAGTAGACGCTTCTCGGTGGCGCCAAGAATGGCGTCTGACGAGTGGGGTAGACGTGATGTTTGCCCCCGTAATAAGGGCGGAAGGAACAAAAATCCTCCCCCGATCAGGGCAGTGCTCTTGATGGCTTGGCGTCGGTTCATGGCGGTAGACAGTTTAAGGTGTGCGTAACGATCCTAGGACGATTTCCCCAATGACTCGAGCGTGCGGTTGATCAATGATTGGGTGAGACGAATGCCCTCCATTTCGGGGATGGTCTTTCCCTCATATTCGATGCCGATATAACCCGAATAGTCGGAGTCGGATATGATTTTAAGCATGCGATGATAGTCGGTATTGATTTCGTTTCCTTGCGCATCGAAATCATGTGATTTGGCACTCAGTCCCTTGGCGAAGGGCATCAGATCGGCCACCCCTTGGTAACGGTCATACTCCAAACCAATCTCATCCTCTTGGTAAACGGGATCATTTTCGTAGGGTTTTTTGGCCAAGGCGTAGCGCTCAGGGCCGACCTTGTTGCGAGCCACATAAAAATTCCCAAAATCGGGTAGGGTGCCGCAGTTATCGAGACCGACGCCGGAGATCACGGCCGCCAGCCAGGCCCCGTTGGATGAGAGTCCGCCATGGTTCTCGACGATCACGTTGAGGTCGTGCGATTGAGCGAACGTGCAGAGCCTTCCCAGACCATCAATGCACAGTGCCTTTTGCTCTGCCGCAGGGAGTGATGCGTCGGAGGCCGCGTTGACTCGAATCGAATGACAACCGAGTGACTTGGCGGATTCCACCCACGCATAGTGCCCTTCGATCGCATTGTTTCGTCGTTTCTCATCGGGATCTCCGAGGTTCCCCACTTTGTCACACATGATGAGCAGGTTGGCTACCCCGAGATCATCGGTCGCGCGTTTGATCTCGGCGAAGTATTCCTTGCTCTTGGGTTGAGCTCCCAACCGGGGATGATCGACGTAGAGAAATTGGCCTGACCATTCCACCGCATCCAGGCCGAAGTTCTCCCGCGCAATGCGCGCGAAATCAATATTGTCCAACTCACCCGCCCGCAGGGCGCGGTGGAGCGACCATTGCGCCAACGATATTTTGAACCGAGCCTGCGCAACCAAATCCTCCGTGTAATCCTTTTTCTGGCACGCGGCTAAGGCACAACTGCCGAGCAGAACGGCGGAGGATTTTAGGAATGTCCTGCGATGGATTGAAGCACTCATGGTTTACGGGGTTGGAGTCACTGCGCTAGGGGGATTTTGGTTTGATTCGCTTGGGCATGCTTGGGAGTGGCGCCGTGGGTAGAGCCTTCGATAGGCGCTCGATGATGGCGGCACTGCCGGGACGGTTGGCGATATTGTTAAGCTCGCGCGGATCGTTAGCATGGTCGAACAACGCCTCGGCGTTGTAGGTTTTGAAATAGCGATAACGTCCATCGCGCACGGCGTGATAGTTCTCGTTCTTCGAGGTGACGATGGCTCGATTGAGATCCGTCTTTGCCTCGATAATCGGGAGTAGATTCTCGCCGTCGTTGTTTTTGTTCGCGGGTAAATCCGCCAGAGCGAGCAGGGTGGGGTAGACATCCACCAAGCTTACTGCGGTATCGACTTCTTGCTGTTGCGCGCCGGGCTTCAAGATGAGTAGTGGGACCCGCGTGGACTCTTCCCAGAGCGTAAACTTGGAGAAATGCTCCTTCTCTCCTAAGTGCCAGCCGTGATCCGTCCAGATCACGACGATCGTATTGTCCGCAATCGGTGAGGCCCTTAGGCCCTCCAAGAGTCTACCCAGTTCAAAATCCGCATAACTAATACACGCGGCATAGCCACGACTCGGGCCCGGGGTTTCGGCAAACTCCTTGAATCGCCGAGGTGGTAGAAGAGGTTCCGGAATGTTCTTATCCCAGTCAGCTGGATTGGTGGGAGGGGTGATTTCAACATCCTCATACTGATCGTAGAACGCGTCTGGAACAAACCAAGGCATATGCGGGCGATAGATCCCGACGGCCAGAAAGAGCGGTTCATCGCGAGAAGTCTCAAGCTGCTCGATTGCCCAGTTTACGACCTTATGGTCGCCCATATCCTCTAGCGGCTTACCGGTGCCGCCCCAATCGAACTTCCCTTCGCCACGATCCGGCAGGACCTCCGGCATACTCTGCACCGGCAATTGCGCGTCGAAGGACGGAAAGAAATCATCCCAACCTCGAGGCGAAAAAAGCCCTTTCCGCTCGAATGCGCTTCCCTGATTCGCGTGATAGATCTTCCCGCCTCCCAGCGTAGCGTAGCCATGCTTTTTGAAATATTCCGGGAGCAGGAGAATGTCATCGAATCGTGCGTTCGCCAACCAGTCATGACCGTTGCCATAAACGCCGGTCGACGCGGGATGGAGCCCCGACATGATAGAGGCGCGGGAGGAGTTACACACCGGGGCATTGCAGTGGGCGTTTCTAAACAATATCCCTTCAGCTGCCAGCGAGTCGAAGTGGGGCGTATCCACATCGAACGGCTCACCGTTCAGCTGAGTGGGTCCCCAGTCATTGAAGTCATCAATCGACACAAACAGGATATTGGGTCGACTGGCACCGAGGCAAAAGAACAAGGGCTGAAGGAGAATGAATAGAACGAGCGTGAGGTATCGGTTCATGAAAATTGGTTTTGGCTACGCCGATTTATTTTCGATAAACCAGAATGCGATCAGGTGATAGATCATCATCTGCATATCTTCTACGCGGCCATAGTGCTCATCGGGCAACACGATGGGCAGGGTGGCCAAATCGGACATTCGGCCCCGTCGGGAGCTGGTAATTGAAACCGTGGTCAGTTCCTGAGCATTGGCCCACTCGAACGCTTTCACCAAGTTCGGCGAATTTCCGCTGACACTGCCGCTCAGCACGACATCCCCGGGACGGGCATAGTTCTCCAGCTGGCGCACAAATACATCATCGTAGGCGTAGTCGTTGCCGAGGGCAGTTAACCACGCGGCGTTGTCGTTGAGCGTAATGACCCGGAAACGTTTCTTCAGCACATCCGAGGCGCCTTTGCCCAAATCGCAGGCCAAGTGCGAAGCGCTGGCCGCATTGCCGCCATTGCCAAAGAGAAAAATCTGACTGTCACGGGTATGAGCCTTTTCGAAGATATCGATGAGCGCGGTAATTTTTTCAGTCGGCAGTGACCTGATAAGTTTCACCTCCGCATCGAGGTATTGGTTTATCCAAGTTTCGCTAGTCATTATTAATTTTGTAGAAGTCTTGTTTTAATTTCTTTCCTGAAGTGATCGCCTGATCGGGTGGTGAATTACCCAGCATTCTGCTCTGAATCATTTCTGGTCCTTGGCGGGATAGTCGGGATTACGGCTCGGGAAATTTGCACTCATTTCCCATAAGCTGGAGGTGAGTTCCGAACTCATATCCTGCACAATTTTTCCGCGCTGGGCGGAGAGATCGTGGGACTCAGTGGGGTCTTTCGCCAGGTCGTATAATTCAAACCGCAGCCCTTCCGGGGTGTAATACTGGAGGAGTTTCAGGTCTCCTTTGCGGAGCGCAGAAACCGGCGTCGTTCCGCGGTAGTAGTGAGGGTAGTGAAAGACCAAGGATCGGGGTTTCCCTTGATTAAATTCCTTTTGATAGAGCAGGGGTTTCAGTGACGTGCCATCGGATGCCGATTGATCCGGATGATCCACCTCCGTCAAATCCAGCAGAGTGCTCAGGAGGTCGGTTGTCGTAACCGGAGTGTCCACCTTGTGCGGCGTATTTATGCCGGGAATCTGCATGAACCAAGGAATGCGAACCCCGCCTTCGTAGAGCGTTCCCTTACCCGAGCGGAGTGGGGTGTTGTCGGTAACCGTTTCGCCTTCCCACTCACCGGTCACACCTCCGTTGTCTGAAACAAAAACCACGATGGTGTTTTGGTCTTTCCCGGTTTTTTTGAGCCAAGCGAGAATTCGTCCCACGCCATCATCCAGCGATTTGACCATGGCGGCGTAGCCAGGATTGCGGTGCCTATTGTCAGGGCCAATGCGAGCGGAAAAATCGTCGACGTAGGCGGGTTTTCCGTCGATCGGAACGTGAGGAACGAAGAAGCAAAGATTGAGGAAAAAGGGCGTATCGCCGGCATTTTCCATCAGGTTGATCGCCTCGGTAGTAAGCCGGTCGGGCAGGTATTCCCCCTCCTTCCATCCATGCAAACCCGGAACATAGCGCGGCTCCCGATAAACCGTCCCGCGGTAGGGGGCGAAAAACGTGGAAGGGGCGCCCCAGTGGTGCCCGCCGATATTGACGTCGAAGCCTTGGACTTCCGGGTAGAAACTCGCTTCTCCCAGATGCCATTTGCCGATGTGAAAGGTGTGGTAGCCGGCTGCTTTGAAGCGTTCGGCCAAAGTGATTTCCTCCAACGGAAGATTACCTACGCTGTCGGCAGGAATCATGGGCTTATCAAGCTTGGGTCCCCGCAGGGCATGCTCACTCCAGATGGTCATGCGCAGACGGGCGGGGTTCTTGCCGGTCATGATGGAGGCTCGGGTGGGCGTGCAGATCGGGGCGGCAGCATAGGCGCTGGTAAACTCGATTCCCGACGCGGCGAAGCCATCCAAGTGGGGCGTTTCGTGCAGATCGGAACCATGGGTGTTCAAATCATGGGCACCCAAGTCATCTGCCACAATGAGCACGACGTTGAGCGGGTCAGCTCCGTGGACCGGAGTGAGGCTGCCAAGGAGCAGAGCACATAAGAAACTCAGAGATGAGGGGAGGGGCTTTATCTTCATGGGGGTTTTTGGGAAAACAGTTATCTGGGGAAATAATCAGCGGCGCGGCAGTAGGATGCCAGCTTGGGGAATGGGTTAAGAATCAGTTCGTTGGTTCGGTTCAAATCTTTCGTAGCATGACCGACTTGATATCAGCCATTTCTTTGCCTGGTTTACGCTTCACCCGTAGTTGCAGCAGGTGCTCCCCTTTATCCAGGGCAAGTGTCCCTGCTTCCCACGTCCTCCACTCCCGGGACAAATACCATCCTGGTTCCTTGGCGCCTTGCTCTGCGGCGGGATAAGGCGCGGATACCCACGGCTCTTTGATTTCGATATCGAGGCTGTTTTCACCCGCAACCAACTCGAACACGGATCCGACCGAAGTCGCATCACAGGCATATTGAATGGATACCGCATAGGATCCTGCTTCAACCACATCAATGGGACATTCGGCGTAGGCCGTTTCGTCCGTCCAATCCTGAATCCACTGATTCGACCACCCGCGGGGCAAACAATA
>OJCR01000058.1_pt1 | contig 56922 bp, 43 predicted proteins | sample 1591611 | NCBI WGS metagenome assembly OJCR01 (sample SAMN05416815, study PRJEB24817) | seawater metagenome | isolation source: Sea water | place: Canada:Atlantic | collected 2013-07
CCTCGGTCTCGTGGGCTCGGAGATGTGTATAAGAGACAGGTCTTCAATTTCCGACCGAGACCATCATCGTATTTGAAATTGCTGAAGAGCAACAAATGGATGTGCTTCATGACCATACGCATTCACGTGCTGGATGGCCGACTTGGCGGGATGTGATTGATGATATCCAACCTGATCGCCACGGAAGCGGCCAGAAGAATGCCGATAAAACAACAGGGCGCGCAAATTACCTTTATGCTGACGGCCATGTTGAGAATCTCCAAGGTGCTCGAATGTACGAAATTTTCGACAATGGCCGTGGGATCAACTTTGCCACTCCTCCCGAACTGAGGCCTGTGCCAAGACAAAGGCGTTAGGGCCTTTTTCCTAGGAGGTTGTATTCTTTTGCAAAAGAAGTTTACACCGGGTCTGATGTGCCGGATGAAAGGGAAGCTTCGAATTGCTTTCTTCAATCTTGTAATATTCAATGCTTGTTTTGTGAGTCAAGCATTGGCGGGGCATGATATCATGGTCCATTTGGCCATTTACAATGATGGTCCATTTAAAGCCGAAAAAGCTCCCGCGGTTTTCGGTGTTCCATTGCCCTCCTACGATGAACCGATCAATCTCGAAAATTTGATTCTTGCGGGAGCAGACTCCTTTCAGTTTCGACCCCTGAGCTATTGGCCGAACGGTTCCGTTCGATGGCTGATGGTAGAGGCTGTTGTCAATGTTCAACCGTCGGCGGATCGTGCTGTTGTTCATTTGACTACTGGCCAGCAGACCAGAGAGTCACCAAATATCGCGAGCAAATTGCCGGATGGATTTTTGCTGAGCACTGGCAAATGTTCCTTCAGAATTAAACAAGGTGATGATTTGCTCCTTATGCTTGAGTCCGTAGAGAGAGAGGAGACACCAGATTTCTCAATCCAGTTGTCGCATGCCGATAAAAGCCTTGGGACGCTACAATCGAGAAAAGTCATGCTCGAAAACAATGGTCCAGTCACGGCAACCGTGGCAGTCATCGAAGCATACGACCATGAAGGGACTTTTTACGAATTTACCAGGCGGTGTCGCGTTTTCAAAGGTCAGCACGGGGTTAGCATTGATTCAGCAATCATAAGACTACCTTCTTCCAATCAGTCAGCGGCCGGTTGGAGTGATCATTCTTTTGTTGATTTAAAACGACTACAAACGCGGCGAGATCCATCCTGGCTGTCCAAATCAGAAAATGATACTCCCGCAGATTTGTTTCATTTCGCATTGGAGCAAAACAGCATCCGTATCAAAACATCTCAAGTCTTGAATGAAAAAAGGAGTTCAACTTTGCCTGATCAAATTGTTTTGTCGCGTGTGTGGCATGAAGTCGATTTTGCGTATAACAAACACAGTAACACCATGCTGGCTCCTCATATCGGAGTGGCAATTTCCAACCACACCTACAATGACACTCGGAGTCTTGAAATGTTCGTTCCAAAATCGGAAGAGAGCGCTCTCTTGGAAACAGAAGCCGTGAGTATTCCGCGAGAAGTAGCAGCAAAATACGCATACAATTTATTGAGCCAAAAGATTTTACCCAAACCCTCCATTACGGCTGCCATGGATTTATGGGTGTCAAGATTGGCCGGAACCATCAGTCCTGCCAAGGTTTCACAAGAGTTGAACGAAAAGATCAACAATCCTTTCATCAATGCAAGCCTCTACAGCACATGGCACTTCATGACGGGAGATCCTTTCCTACGTGATTTGTTTTTGAAGAGAGTTTCAGCCATTGACCCGGTTGATGGTTATAGCGTGCCCAATACCGTTATTGATTTATGGGATGCTTACTTGTTGGAGAGTTCCATCGAAAAAAGAGACAAAGTGCTGTCATTGCTTGAGCAGCGTTGCCAAGCCTGGAAGGATGCAGACAATGCATCCCCTGTTGAAGCGTTCTTTTTTCGTTTGATCGCCAAGGTGATTTATCAGGGCGGACTGGAAGAAAAACAAAGTGATCAGTGGCTTGATCGACTTGAAAGGCTTGTGCATGTCCATCGTCATCGGCATCCCAATGACATACTCTTTGCTGAAGGTTATCGTCTGACTGGCGACAAAGCACTCCTGAACCAAGGCAGAAAATGGTTAACAGAGAATGAAACCAGGCAAATTGAGTACAATGCCATTGATGGGTTGCTCGATCATATTCAGCGTCAACACATATGGCGCTGGTTGCCTGTTGAGACTGAAACCGATTCTGAAAATGGTCTAACCGTTCAATGGAAAGTACCCAGCAATGTGGTGCGATATCGATTTAAACAGGCAGACAAACCGATCACCAACATACCGGACAAAAACGCTAACAACAGCAGTCTTGCTTTTTGTGAAGCTGAAGCTCTTGATGTTAATGACGTTAATATTCCCATTCTTCCTGCAGGCAGCAAACAAAGTTTTCACGTTTCGAAGGAAGCTTTGACAGGAGGTAATTTTATAGCAATGCGGTATTTAGAGAGAGGACCTGACCTGCCGGTTCCCGGCGCCCAGTCACCGCAAGCGATAATCACGCAGAATTCCGCTAATTCTGTTGAGCCATCCAGCATTATTAGCAGATTTATATGGATCGTGCTTGTATTGATTTTCGGTGGAATGGTGTATATCTTCATAAGGAGATCGTTATGAAATGGAACGTTAGTAGCATATCAGCAATTGCCCTTCTTGTTTTAACAGCTTGTGGTGTTGGGGTTCAATCGACTCAAACTATCGCCACCCCATTGGAAACTGATACGGTCAGTGCTTCTTATGCTGTTTCCTGTGTTTTCGAGCCTAGCCCCATCCCTCGCAATGAACATGTTGACATGACCCTGAGCCTTCAGCGAAAAGATGGCGCTGCATTGTCCGAGGGGCTTTCAATCAAGGTCGATGCCGATATGCCTTCCCATGGACACGGAATCAATACGGCTCCAGAAATACAAAAGGTAACCACCGGAAAATACGAAGTGAAAGGTTTACTATTTCACATGGGCGGAGAATGGGAATTATACATTGATGTCATGGAAGATGGTATCCCGGATCGCGCGACCATCCCGTTCACACTCTAGCGTGCGATGAATAGAACGCATGCCATCCTTTGGTTCGTGCTTATCCTCTGCTCCGGATGCGGCAAATCATACGACGCCGGCGTCACCTCCGTTTTGTCCGAGATGAGTGTCGGTGGTATTACTTTGTCTGAAACTAATCTGGTTGAAATACTCAAACTCTCACCTCTGCCAACATTATCCCCCAACCCTACCAACCAATACGCAGACAACGAAGATGCGGCTTTGTTGGGGCAAGCATTATTCTTTGACACAGGATTATCGATCAATGGGAAAGTAGCCTGCGTCACCTGTCATCAGCCGGACAATGATTGGACGGATGGTAAACCGTTATCCAAAGGTCTGCAGTTGCTGACTCGGAATGCCCCAACACTTTGGAATGTGGGGTATCAACGATGGCATTACTGGGATGGCCGTAAGGATACGCTCTGGTCACAAGCACTCAACCCCATTGAACATCCTCTTGAAATGGGAGGGAGTCGTTTGCGTGCATACCAGCGTTTGACCAGTAACGAAAGCTATCGCGATCTTTATCAATCTGTTTTCGGTGAGCTTCCACTCTTGTCTTCTGAGATCGAATTTCAAGATGCTCGCCCCATTCCTGAACGCCCTGAGGAAACGATGCATCAAGCGTGGCAATCTTTAAGCGTAAAGGATCAAGGTCTCATCAATCGCGTTTTCAGCAACATTGGCAAATCGATGGAGGCCTATCAGCGAAGACTCATTTCCACTGATTCATTGTTTGACCAATTTGTCCATGGCTTGAGATCGGGGAATGATGAAGATCTGCAAGCACTCTCGCCTGCGGCGATTCGAGGTCTGGTTCTGTTTGTAGGACGCGGTCAGTGCATCCTCTGCCATTCAGGTCCTCATTTCACTGACAATGAATTTCATAACATTGGTCTGGATCGTGGAGGGAATCCATTGGACCAGGGACGTTACCCAGCCATTGAAAAGCTGAAACTTGATCCATTCAATGGAAAGGGGCTCTTCAGTGATGATACCTCGCTTCAAGCCAATAGATCGCTTCATTATGTCACCGAAAAGGACAACAATCTGGGGGAATTCAAAACACCGACATTACGGAATGTGGCTCGTACGGGGCCCTACATGCACGACGGAAGGTTTGTAAAGCTGCGCGAAGTCATTGATTTTTATTCGACGCTTGCTGATACACCTGCCATAGGGCACCGCGAAGAATCACTTCAGGCACTGAATTTGACTTCGTCGGAAGCTGCCGATTTAATTGCATTTTTGAATGCTTTGGATGGCTCGCCTCTAGACGTTGGTTTACTTAACAAACCCACACTGGCTCCTGAACAGTGAAACACCTTTTTTTGCCATGATTGGCGAAAAAATATTCCGTATTGTTGCGATATTATGGCTCATTCTGGCAATCCCTGGGATCAAAAGTCCTGTGTAAAATATCAATCTCGGCACATAATTCTTTTCCTTTGTGCTGGGCTCGTGACATGCTGTCTTCCATGAAACCTTGTGTCACCATTTCGTTGGTAAAAGAAGCGGCAGGCGGACCTTTTGTTTACTGGCATGATCCGCTGAAAAATGCTGAACGGGCTAAGAGTCTGGGGTTTCCCGCAGTCGAAATATTCCCTCCTGATGCCGATGCCTTAAAGTTGGATGTGTTTCCTGATATCCCCAAAGAATTGAATCTTGATATTGCCGCGGTCGGCACTGGTGGTGGATGGGTGAGGCATCAATGGCATTTGACTCATCCAAATGCTGATATTCGAGCCAAGGCAAAAGGCTTTATCACCGCTTTGCTCGATGCGGCGGCACGTTTCAATGCTCCTGTGATTATCGGTTCCATGCAGGGGAGGCACGGAGGGGAAGTTTCCAAAGACCAGGCGCATCAGTGGTTGGCCGAGGCATTGCATGATTTGGGAAATCACGCTCGAACTCTTGGAACGAATGTTTTCTATGAGCCATTGAACCGTTATGAGAGTAATTTGTTAAACACCGCCGAAGAAACGGTTGCTTTCCTAGATCAGGTTCAACCGGCAAATGTCAAGGTATTGGCCGATCTCTTCCATATGAATATCGAAGAGGCCTCCATTGCAGACGGGTTGCGAACCTACGGTGACTGGTTGGGTCACCTGCATCTGGTAGATAATCATCGTCAGCCCGCAGGCAGCGGACAGATGGAATACGCAGACATCGCAGCCGTACTGCGACAGATAAATTATCAAGGTTATCTTTCTGCAGAGGCATTTCCAAAACCAGATTCACATTCGGCAGCTCGAACCACCATGGACACCTTCAACAGGTGGTTTGCCCGGAGATGAGTTGCAGCCGAACCACGCATTTCTCAAGACGCATTCTGAATATCTGTTATATTAATCAACGATGAGTAAAAAAATTCTTATTGTTACCGATGATTCCGGTGAGTCCTTTGAGATTCTTTATGCCGTTTATCGATTTCGCGAAGCCGGACTCATCCCCGTCATTGCGGCTACCAAAAAAAAGACGCTGAATGGTGTGATTCATGATTTTGCTCCGGGCTGGAACACCTACATTGAAAAACCTGGCTATTTGATCAACGCCGACATCGCAATCTCCAAGGTCAAAGCCAAAGACTACATAGCGATGGTATTGATTGGTGGTCGCGCACCTGAGTTTTTGAGACATCACAAATCCCTCGTCAAACTAGTCAAACAATTCCATACAGACGGTAAAGGATTGTTTGCCATTTGCCATGGCATCCAAGTGCTTATTGCGGCAGGTTTGTGTGAGGGACGCAAGATGACATGTTATTGCAATGTGCGTCTTGAGGTTGAGCTGGCCGGTGGTCAATGGGTGAACAAGCAAAGTGTTGTTGACGGTCCTTTCATCACCGCACAGACTTGGGAAAGTCACGCTGAGTTTTATCGCGACATCTTCAAATATCTCGATTCCTGAATGGCGGTCAGTGCGAAACAATTTGATCAATTGGTCAAGCGTGTTGCTGGTAAATCATCCAAAGATGATGATACCAGTCAGTCTGCTGCTGCCCGGAAACATCAGATCATCATCGGCATTGACCCCTCTCTGCGGGGGACCGGTTACGGGGTGATTCAGCAGGTAAGTGAACAAGCGGAAGCGCTGAATCATGGGACCATCAAGTGTCCGACCTCCTGGAAAGTCAGCCGCTGTCTGGCTCACATTCATGAATCGCTGCGTGAAGTTATATTGAAACATCAACCCACCGCCTGTGCGATCGAAGGTTTGTTCTATGCTCAAAACTATCGCACCGCATTGGTGATGGGGGAAGCTCGTGGTGCGGCCATGGTGGCGGCCGCGAGTTTTGGTTTGGATATCTTTGAACTGGCGCCACGCAAGGTGAAACTAGCGATTGTGGGTTATGGAAATGCTCAAAAAATTGCGGTCGCAAAAATGGTTCAACGTATGTTGAAACTCGAGGAAGTGCCACAGGCCGATGCCGCGGATGCTCTTGCTCTGGCGCTTGCTTTTTCACAGGAAAGCCGACGTCGCATTGGCACTTTGCCGAAACAGATTTGAACGTCCTGAATGTTGAATGATTTATGATCGCCTATTTGCAAGGTAAACTGGTAGAAGCCCAACCTACTTACGTCATCATGGATGTGAATGGCGTCGGTTATCATATTCAGATACCCGTCTCTTCCTATGATCGGCTTCCTGAGCCTGGCAAGTCTTTTACCATTTTGACGCACCTCGCCATTCGTGAAGATGCGCACATCCTTTACGGTTTCATGTCGCAGAACGAGCGCGAGTTGTTTCGTCTCCTGGTGCAGACGGTCAGTGGTATCGGCCCCAAGATTGCCATGAGCCTTCTGAGCGGAATGACGCCCACCATGTTTCGAGGCGCGGTGGCCAACAATGACACCAAAGCTTTGTCCCGTATCCCCGGATTAGGTAAGAAAACTGCAGAACGGATCATTGTCGAACTCAAAGACAAAGTCGGCAAAGCAGGGGATTGGGAAGCGAAAAGTGAGGAGCGTGGTGCCAGCACCGGAGAAGAAAAGGTGAGCGATGCGGTCGCCGCTCTCATCTCGTTGGGTTATAAGCAGCAGGAAGCATTGAAGCGCATCAAGGCGGCACAGGCGGTGCTTGGTGATGATGCGGAATTGGATCGCCTCGTCCGTGCGGGTCTCCAGCAGTAAAACCAACTGCGTTCTTCAATAAAGCATGCAAGAACCTTCGTCCATCCCCAAGAACAAGCGTCCGCCACAACAACCCAAAGTTAAAGATGTGGTGCTTGGCAAGGTGGCTAGTTTTCTCATCAAGGGATTATCCTCGACCATTCGGTTCAGCTTCAATGACCCTGCATCAGCCAAAGATTTATCTCCGGCAATTTTTTGTATCTGGCACAATCGATTGGCCTTGTGTCTGAATGTATTCACGAGGTATCTGTCAAAGGGTTATCCTGATAGACGCTTAGCTGCGCTGGCAAGTGCCAGCAATGATGGGGCCTTTTTATCAGTGATTCTCCAATCATACGGAGTGCACGCTGTGCGCGGTTCTTCCAGCCGGCGTGGATCACAGGCCATGAAGGAACTGATTACCCTGCTTCGCAAAGGTTATGATCTTTCGTTGACACCGGATGGACCCAGGGGGCCTAAATACAAAATGCAAAGTGGAGTGATCAGTTTGGCTCAACTGACTGGAAAGCCTGTGATTCCGGTCTCCTACGTTTTGTCCATGAAATGGACGCTCAACACCTGGGACGCTTTTCAGATACCCATGCCTTTTGCCAAATGTGTCGTTCATATGGGAGAGCCTGTCTATGTGGATCGCAACATAACTGCGGATCAGCGCGATGCTTTGGCGAATCAATTGTCAGAGGAAATGATTCGTCTCGGAGGGGAACAGGAAGAGGTTGCTGGGTAAATGTGCTTGTGCTCTGAGGAACACCCCTTTTTTAATCGGTGCCCTTTTCATTGACTCGCTGGAAAACGACTTTACCTGACCAATCTCCGCTGGCCATGAATGTCCCATCGGGTGAAAATGCGAGTGCATAGATCCAATCATCATGCGCTTTTTTCTCCTGAAGGATGTTGTCCGTCTGAGCGTCGATATATCGAACAGTGCCGTCCTCTCCACCAGAGGCAAGCCAATTGCCGGACGGATGATAAGCCACGGTAAATAAATCAGTTTCGTGGTTGCGCACGATCCTTACCATGCGCCCAATCTCCGGCTGCCATATCCTTACTGTCTGGTCAGCTGATGCCGTTGCCACATAGAATGGCAATGTGCTCTGATCAGTTGCAACGGGGCGAAGGTCTGCGGCGAACACGACCCCTGTATGATGAGCAAAGGTTCGGTGCAATATGTTTTCTCGCACGTTCCATACTTTGACAGATCGATCTGAGCCTGTCGAAATCAACCAATCACCAGATCGATCAAAGATGGTGTCCATCACAGAACCTGCGTGTCCATCAAAAGTGTGCGTTTGAACGAGCTTGAATGGCTCTGTCTGGATTCGATATACAGAGATATTTGAATCTCCTGAACCCATGACCAATTGTTTCCCATCGGAAGAAAAACCAACGGTCGTCACCCATTCATTTTCAAATTGAAGGTGTAATTCCGGTTCCTTGTTATTCCAATTGATGATCACGAGATCGCCTTGTTCAGCAGGGGAACCACCAGCTACTGCCAACCAATGGCCTTGAGGATCGAAGCTTACGTCTCGTATCCTATGCATGGGCACTGGGATGTTATCCTTGGAGCTATTCGATTGAGTGGAATGGACAACGATGTATTGGTTCCCATTCCAAATGGCAATGGGTTCAGTAGGATGAAACTCGATGCAACTGACCGGAGTAGCTGCGTGATTGTGGAGTGTCATCAGAAAGCCTGTGATCAAGGACATTCTTATCAAAAGATGACATATCACGATAATCCTTTGATGATGCTTCCACCTTTGACCCATTGGATGGGCCTCCCATTTGGGGCCTGATAGGCATCGTCAGGTTGGATGCCCATCAGCGACAGCGTGCTGGCGGCAAGATCCTCCGGTGCGACGGGTTGTTCGTTTGGTGATTCCCCGAAGGCATCTGTCGAGCCAATGACTTGCCCACCTCTCACGCCCCCTCCCGCCAGGCAGACAAAACCGGCCCTTGGCCAATGATCGCGACCGGCGCGATCGTTGATCTTGGGTGTTCTTCCAAATTCACCCATTAACATGACTAAAGTTGAATCCAGCAATCCGCGTTCAGCCAAGTCAGCAATCAAGCCCGAATAAGCTTGATCGAGCGCGGGCAATTTGCCACTGCCTCTGAACATTGCATCAGGCATGTTCTTGAAAATTTGTTGATGCATGTCCCAACCCTTATCCACCACAGTGACAAATCCCACGCCGTGCTCCACCATGCGGCGTGCCATCAGGCAACCCGTGCCAACGCGGCTGCGGCCATAGTGTTCGCGTACCTTGGATGGTTCTTTGGATAAATCGAACGCTGCCTGCGATTCGGGGGAAGTCAACAACGCATAGGCTTGTTCATAATAGGTGTCCACGGGTGTGTGAATGGGGCGCTCCTCAGTCGAACGTTTCACCTCGTCCAAAAACTGCTGTATTTCCCGGCGGCGCTCCACGCGCTCAAAACTCAGGCTGGCGGGAGGATTGAGATTGCGAACGCGGAAATCGGGTTTCGATGGATCTCCTCCGAGTGAAAACGGCTGATAGGTTGCAGGAAGAAAACCTGAGCCTGAATAGGTGACGCCTTCGGGTACCGCAACATAAGGTGGCAATACTTTTCCTGCTCCAGCTTGTTGCGCGTAGATACTTCCCATGCTGGGGTATTCGATCACCGGCGAGGGTTTGTTACCTGTCAACAGGTAATGGCTGCCAGTGTTGTGGTTTCCAAAGGCATGGGTCAAAGATCGGACCAGTGCCACGTGTTTCATGACTCTCGCGGTTCTGGGCAGGTGCTCGCTGATCTCTATTCCCGGAACATCTGTTTTGATGGGCTTGAATTCACCACGAATTTCGACAGGCGCATCGGGTTTAAGATCGAATGTCTCCAGATGACTTGGCCCGCCGTCCAGCCAAATGAGGATGCATGATTTAGCTTTTGCCGGCTTCGGTTCCTTGCTCTCGGATGCGAGCGCCCGGCTTCGCATCAGGTCTGCCATATTCAACCCGAGCCCAGTCATCAAACCAGCATGTAAAAAGTCGCGTCGATTGATGCCATCACAGCGAAAGAAAGGGGATTGTTGTTTCATGATAGGGTCGAAAATGAAAGTTCAGTGATTCCAGATGAATTCGCGGCTGTTCAATATCGCCCACATCATATCAGAAAGTAGCTCTTGTTTTGCGTCCGAACCATCAATGGCCTGATTCCAATAGTGCATTTCATTGGATGTGGGGAGGCGGGAATAAGCTTTCCAGTAGAGCTCCTTGATCGAAGTTCTGGGATGCCAGTCTGGTGATTGAAGCGTTTCAGCTGCGCTTGCATCGAGCACGGTCTGCAGTTCAGGGTCATTGAATAGATAAAGTGATTTGGAAAGCCCCCCTCCCGAAGTGCCCGAATCTTCACAAGGTTCATCACGCTGACACCTTCCCAGAGTATCCAATGCAAATGATTCCATGCGATGATCCCAGGATGTGATTGCGCTACCACTCAGAGCATCGTTCAAAAAGCCCGATTGATCCGTGACTTCACGGATGGCGTCTACCAGCACACGCCCATCTAACTCGCGGGGAACCATCGCATTGAAGAACCCTTTCGGGCTACCTTCAACAGCTTCGAAACTCGCCAATTGCTGGTATGCACGTGAGGTGACGAGGAGTTCAATCAAATCATGAAAACGGTAATTCCTGACACTCCAATGGGAGGCGATGGTGTCGAGCAGGTTTGGAATCAAAGGAGGATTGGTGGATCGTAAATCATCCACAGGTTCCACCACACCGCGGCCAAAAAATTGTTTCCAGATTCGATTGGAAAACGCTCGGGCAAAACGATCTTGACCCTGAGTTTCCAACCAATCTCCGAGAGTTTTCAATGGGTCTGATGTTTCGGTTGAGTTAGAAATATCAGCAACACCCAAAGGTCTTGGAACGCTGGCTTGCCCGGTTTTTGGATGAGGCACCTCGCCTAGATCTTTGTAAACAACTTTGCCATTCTCCAATCCTGTCTTGGAGAAGATGGCCGCGAAATCATGGTAATCGGTCAAGGTCCAGCGATCTACCGGATGATTGTGACACCGAGCACAGGCAATGCGAGCGCCCAATATTGTTTGACCGACATACTCCGCCATGTCGCGGGGATCATTGGTCTTGCGGTGAAAGTTGGATGGAGCCTCCTCAAGGAAGGAACCTCGTGTTTCCAGAAGTGAGCGCGCCAGGCTCAACATGGAGCGGTTGTGCAGGATCTGATTCCGTATCCATCCGTAATAAACCTCGCCGGCCTCCATGCCCAGTTTTTTGGAGTCGATCAACAGCCAATCGGCAAACTTCAAACTCCAGTAGTCCGCGAAGGATGGTGTGGATAGGAGATGCTTCACCAGGTTATGGTAACCTCCTTCCGTAATTAAAAGGGGGGGCCAATGTTTTGCTTCGTCAGCAGAAGGCAATTGTCCGGTTAAATCCAGAAACAATCGTCTGATTTTTGAATGAAGTTTTGCTTCGTCAACCGGGTTCAGGTTCCACTTGTTCCATTCTTTGAGCAGCACCTGATCTATAGGATGTGAAGGGATGAATGAATTTGGTTGGTTCAATTTTGGATAGGGAAGTCCGATGCGTGCAGAGCTGGTCAAGGCACCAAAACGAATCATCACTGAAGTCACTCCATGGTTTTGGAAAACCACCTCACCATCTCCCGTGACATCTGCCACGCCATCATCCATTGATTCAAATACACACCACCTGGTGACGTCTTTTTTTGTGCCGTCTGCCATCAGGGCTCTCACGGAGATTGGAAGCGTGTCGCCTTTCTTTTGCGCCTTGATTTCCTCAGGCGAAACTTCAAGCCCTACGCATTGGATGCTCGGATCACCTTTGGGTGCACCAGCGGTGATCCACTTTTTAAGCGTTTCAAAATCTCGTGAACTTCGTCTGATTCGCCTGCCACCCTCGTGTTCTATTTGCTTGGATGCCTTCTTCAGGATGAGGCTTTTTTCTGGATGATCCAAATTCAATCTCCTTGAAAACCGATCTCTAGAAATGGCTTCGAAATCAGCAACAGCATCCTCTGCAAACAAACTCAGTTTAAAACTTCCTTTTCCTGTCGCTGCTCCATGGCAGGCTCCCGAGTTGCATCCGGCTTTAGTAAGGATCGGGACAATTTCAGTTGCAAAGTGGGGTGAAGTATTATCCGAGGACAGATGGATGCCATTGAATAGTGTGCCTGTGATAATCAACCATCGCAGCGTCCAGACCATATTCATTCCTAGTGTTCTCACGTTGGTTAAGGTTGATGTTTTCACAGAGGGAGCGAATTCTATAGGATGGGATGCTAATCAACCTTGAGTTGTTTTCTTAATTCGTTCACAAATGAATCTCCTTCAGCCTGGGCATAATCAGTTCCATATTTGACATGAAGTACCCGAGTCCAACCGTTCACGGCCTGTTTGATTAAGTTCTCGTTGTCTTTAACGTAAGATCTGACTTGATTCAAAACCTCGTCCACCTGTTCATTGGAATTGCTCTTTTGAATGAATTGTCTCAAGTATCCAACCAATTGGCTGTCCGTAGGAGCTGCACCAGGAAGTTTTATTCCCTCATTACGGTCTTTTCCCTTCTGCATGTTTTGTCCGCGTTTCTGCATCCTTGCATTTTCACCTTTGCGCATCTTTCTTCCATTCGCCATGCGCATCTTGGGGGTGAGGGATTCGACACTTGGAGGCACTTCCAATCCGATCAGGCTGGAAAGGGCTGCGACGACTTCTTTCGCATCTGCAATGCCCGGTTGAATCAAGGCGAAATTGGCAGTGACTTTGTTGTCTTTGGCGGTGAGGATTGTCAACAGACAGTCCTTGTTGAGACCGTAATTCCCGGGTCCCTCAATGCCGTCCGAAGACAATAACATTCGTCCCTGAATTTTAATGGATCGTCCCACCTGCGGTAAACGCTGACGGCTTGTGACGGGGTCATCTGAAAGAAAAACCCAATTGGTGATGATTTTGTCCTCGTGTTCAGAACCAAAGGTGTCAATCACTCTCATCAAAGGCACCATGGAGCGTTCGATCCCGTGTACGAACACCAGCGCCGTGGGTCTACCTCGGTTCACATGCACAAGATCTACAGCTGAGCCCTGGCTTTCTCCTCTGAGTTCAACGGTATTGAAAGGAGTGGTAAATTCTCCTGGCTGCGGACCCGAAAATACGTTGTTCTGGGCGAGTATAGAGGGAGTTGTCCATTGAGCCACATTCAAGATCAATGCCAACAAGTATGTTGACAGAAACCCTGAACTGGTTGGAAGATTTAACATCATGTCACTATGCACCGAGCTTGAATTGCATTCCAGCGAAAACAACAGGACTCCATCTGAGCGGTATCTCAAGATATTGCTGACAAGCAAACTCGTCATCATGGCTACCGCAGCCATGATCATACTGAGCGGTTGTGGCTCGGATGGAGAACCGTCAAGAGATGTGGAAGCATCCTCTGAGGAGACCTTTCCTTCGCTCAAGGCCTTGGACACGTCATGGACCAATACCATGGTATGGATTCCGGGAGGTTCTTACATGCGGGGAAGTGAATCAGGGCAGGGTGATGAAAAACCTGTTCGTGAAATTAAGATTTCCGGTTTCTGGGTGGATGCAACTGAAGTTACCAATGATCAATTCAACGAGTTTGTTCAGGAGACGGGTTACGTGACGGTTGCCGAACGTCGGCCAGATACATCACAGTTTCCAGGTGTGGATCCTTCTTTACTCAAGGCAGGAGGTATTGTTTTCATACCACCCGGAGAACCGGTGTCCCTGCGGAATCATTATGCCTGGTGGACCTATGTTGCCGGCGCGAATTGGCGTCATCCAACCGGCCCGGATTCGGACATTCAAGGCAAGGGTAATTATCCAGTTGTGCAGATGGCGTGGGAAGATGCGGTCGCATACGCCCAATGGGCAGGAAAGAGATTACCAAGTGAAGCTGAATGGGAATACGCCGCACGGGGTGGTGTTGCAGGGAATGAATTTGTCTGGGGAAACGAAGTTACACCCAATGATCAGTGGCATGCCAATGTTTGGCAGGGTGATTTTCCCAATCAAAATACAGTTGCCGATGGACATTATTTAATGGCGCCAGTACGTCAATATCCTCCCAATTCTCATGGACTTTATGATATGGCGGGTAATGTATGGGAGTGGTGTCTTGATTGGTACATGCCTGATTACTACGCCAAAAGTCCATCCCAAAATCCACCCGGGCCCAATCAGAGTTATGACCCAAATGAACCTGGTATGCCTAAAAAAATCATGCGAGGCGGATCCTACCTCTGCAGCGATCTCTATTGCGAAGGCTATCGTCTTTGGTGGCGGATGAAATCTGCCCCTGACTCAGCTATGTCCCACACAGGATTCCGGTGCGTTCGAGTGGGTCTCGCTCCAGAAAAGATGTAGATCTTACCGATAGAAATCTTCGAGATAAAGCACACGCTGCTGCAGAAGTTCTGCGATGGGGATAGCTCTCGCAAACGTATTGGCCTGAGTCTGTCCGAGAAACGATTTCATGCTGACCCGAATGGCGGCGATTGGATCCCCATTTCGGTCTTTGACCGGGATAGTGACCGTGACGAGCCTTTTGTTTTTGGCATAATATTTTTTTCCTCTGGCGATCACATCCCTGATGGCATCATTCTCCATTTCACCGATATCCGAGCTGTTCATTGCTGCGATGACCTTGGCAGGTTCACCCTGCTTTCGCGGTGCGAAAAGTTTCAAATTCAATAGACGGGGAAATGTTTCCATAATTTCCCCAACCATTCTTTGGGCTGCAATGACCATGGGCTGGTATTGAATTTCAGTATCTGCAAAATAGGAAACAGCATCCGATTTCGTCCAGAATCCTATTTTACCCCCTGCGAAAGTGTAATCGGTCAGCTCAGGTAAGATAGGTTTTCCGTTGAGGGTCACACGGATTTTAGAATCATCCGTGGTGACGCTCATGGTATGCCACTGGCCCTCCGGTACGTCGGCCTTGACTCGCACGGGTTCTCCTCTTTGTCCATCGACGACTTTAAAGAAAGCAAATGTATTTCCACCACCACTGGCGCGTACGTAATAATAGTTATTGATGTCCTGATAATGGAATACAATACCCGCCATGGTTTCGATGACTCCAGTGACCAGTTTAAATTTTGTCTTAAGTGTGAAATTTTTGAAGTTCTGTCCAGTATAGATCAGCATCGGAAAATGTTCATCGGTCAAGTCTTCTGAGACTTGAGCAAGAACAGGGCGTACATTTGTGTTGAGTGCCTTTTCCGAAAAGGATTTGAAGTAACCTGGGACTTCATCATCACGTATGATCCACTTGCCTGGTTTGCCTTGTCCGCCCAGCACACTTTTGAAATCTGAGGGCAGTCCAGCGTTGGATTTGTCAGTAAGGTCAAAGAATAGTTCCGCAGCATTCAAAAAACACCCGGTAATCAGAAAGCATACAAATTGAATCAACGTTCGCATGATAGAAAAACTATCAAACCCCCCCCCGAGGGGCAATCATCCATTGGTAAAGAAGAGGAAGGGCGAAGTGGCATGATGGGAAGCCATTGATCCCCAAAACAAGTTTCAAACAGCCCCCACCTTTTCAATTTGAGGGTCCATGTAGTGCAGTTGTATGAGTTTTTCGCAATATAATGCCATCAGCAGCATTTTCTCCTGAACACATTCGTGTCAAAAACCCAAGAATCAACAAGTCAATATGGCTACATTTTAAGTAATCGAGAAAACGGGGCTCAAGACGGTTAAAACATCCATTCAGATTGAAAAGGCTCATGCTGAGACAGGAGACTTGTATGGTATATTTGATGGCATTGAGTTTATGGCCACCATTCCTTCTGCCAAAGGAGGGCTCAGCTCATGGCATCAGAGGTAAAGGATTTTTCGGCATGAACCGCAGCTCAAACTGTGTCCTGCTTGCGCCAGTTCTGAATAACCACAACGATTTTTCGGTATGAATAAATTCTATGATGCCCTAAGTGCCCTCTATGAAATAACCTAAAAATACGAATTAAAAAATGAAACTTATTTGAAGTCTAAAGGGTTCAGTTCCTACTATCTACTGATATGGCCACATTTGAAATAATCGAAAAAGAAGGACTCAAAATGGTGAAAGCAACCATTCAGAGTGAAAGCATACGGGCTGAGGCCGGAGCACTGCACTACATGTTGGGTGATATTGAGCTGACAACCGCCATGCCATCAGCCAAAGGTTTTCTGAAGTCTTTGGTCACCAAAGAGTCTGTTTTTAAGCCTGCCTACAAAGGGTCCGGTCAAATATTTTTCGGTCCACCCATCTTTGGAGAATACCATGAACTTGTCTTGGAAGGTGAAGCATGGATTTTGGACAAAGGCGCATACCTTTGTTCTGATGGATCGGTCGAAGTAGGCGCATTCAGGAACAAGGCTGTCTCAGGTCTTGTCGGGGGAGAAGGGCTATTTCAAACTAAAATTCAAGGAACCGGAAAGGTGTTGATTCAAGCACCTGGAAAAATTGAAATTCTTGACTTGGATAATGATAAACTGACTGTGGATGGCTCCTTCGCCATAGCCAGACAAGCGCACCTGGATTACTCTGTTCAAAAAGCGGCAAAAGGCATTCTTAGTTCCATGGCATCGGGAGAGGGTCTGGTTAATGTGATCAGTGGCAAAGGACGTGTTTTACTGGCGCCGGTGCCAAATTTACATAACAACCTGTTATCACAGATGCGATCAGCTTTGCCTGCGAGCACGTCTGGTAAATAAACCAGTGCCATCGTCAACAGGCATCAGGGCGAATACATTTCATTGAAGTTGCCTCTTGTCGAATTGATTTATAATTTGATGATTTCATGCGAAGGCTTTGATCTGTTGTGGCAACGGCTAGTTAGCAGGCTAAAAGCTCCCAAGTGATTGCTTACATCCCCGATTCCACTTCATCAATGGATGCTGATGAGATATTGACTCAATCCCGCGAACAGCCGAAGCTCTGGGCTCATCGCGATGCTTAAATAATGACGTCATTAATCCAGACATTCATATGAAAGACATCGTGCTGAGCGGGCACGCCTAGGATGCCTATTCTAAAGCAGGTATTATCAAAGAAATCATGGTTGAAATAATCGAGCAAGAAACCAACACACTTTTCATTGAAGTATCGGGATCCGGTCTTCCGGAGGTCGATGGGCTATTCGTTCCCTCAAAGGCAGCTCCGACCAAATCAGAATCTGGGACCTTATCAAGCATCGGTTACTGGAATGGCAAGATGGCTTGGGATCGCGCTGATGGGGCCTCAGCCAGAAGTCCCTCTCTCTCATATTCCAACACTTACCAATCCTGGAGGATTTCACGTCTGGATGGTCACCTCGCCTATGAAATCACTTGTGAGAACCCACTTCCGCCGACTGACCGTGAGTGGAATGTCTATAAAAAGGGTGTGGCACCCGCACCAAAGGTGGTGCTTCATCACTTTGATCCCAGAAAACCATGTCCAAAACCCAACGTTGTCTTTGTTCTAGGCGGACCCGGCAGCGGCAAAGGGACCATGTGTGAGCTGGCTGAGACTCAACTTGGTTGGATACACCTTTCGATGGGGGAACTGCTCCGTGCTGAGCTTGAGAGGGGTGGGATGAAAGCGGACATGATTGCGGAATGTCTCAAGGCTGGAAAACTGGCACCCAACGACATCGTCGTGACTTTGCTCAAGAACGCCATGGAATGTGCGACTCGAACCACAGGAAAGAATAACTTCCTTCTCGACGGATTTCCCCGATCCATGAAAAATTTGGAAGGATGGTTCGAGATCTTTGGTCAAGAATCCATGCTTCCCAAAATGCTTTATCTGGAGTGTCCGTATGATGTTCTTGAGCAGCGCATTCTTGGCCGCGCTAACTTCACCGGAAGAAGTGACGATAATCTAGAGAGTATCAAACTGCGATTCGATACTTTCAAAGCAGAAACGTTGCCTGCTGTTGATTACTTCAGGAGCAAAAATAAGTGTGCTGAAATCGACACAAGTCAGGACCGGCAGACTGTTTATTCCGATATAGTGAGCCATCTTGGTGAATTTACTGATACAAGTTTTGCTGATAAACCGCTGACCCAGAAATCCGAAATGCTGTTGGGATTGCGGCCTTTTCCAAGGAAGAAGTAGATCCGGGCAAAGCTATCATCCATACGCAGAAAGGCCGTATAACCAAAAAAGTCAAAATTGAGTTTTTTCTCAATTGAGATACCGCTTTACTTCTACATCATTGTTCTGACGAGGTCCGGGAGTACTGCGCCCTCGGTTGATCAGGGTCTCGAACATCTCTTTTATCTGCTCGATTTCTCCCGGGAATGCAGGTGCGAGGTTTTGAGTTTCACCTATGTCCTCATCCAGGCGATAGAGTTGCAAATCAGTTGTGACTTCGCCTTTGCTCCATCCACCAGAGCCAGCATCCAAGATGAGTTTCCAGTGTCCCTGGCGAACGCTAGGGACACCTCTAATGGAACAGCTTACGGAATGGCTGCGTGGTGAATCCTTCGTGTCACCCTGTAATAATGATAGCAAACTGAAACTATCCTCTCCCTCGTGAGGTTTTAAATCGATTTCAATGATTTCAGCCACTGTTGCAAGTAAATCTGCCTGATGAATCAATGCGTCGCTTACACCATCAGGTGTGATCACTCCCGGCCAGCGTACGATGAAAGGGATACGATGTCCCCCTTCCCAGGTGTCAGATTTGTATCCACGCAGTGGACCGCTTGGATAATGACCCTTTGCTTCAAGTTGATGTGCATCGATGTAGTGGGCGCATCCGTTATCACTCGTGAACAAGACTATTGTATTTTCAGTCAAGCCATGTTGATCGAGGGCATCGAGAATGGACCCAACCACACCATCCGTCTCCATCACGAGATCGGCGTAAGAACCCAATCCGCTTTTTCCTTTCCATTCCGCACTCACTGACAGAGGTGTGTGTGGTGAGGTAAAAGGTAGGTAGAGCAAGAAGGGATTCGGTGTTTTGGCTTGTTCGGTGAGGTAATTCACCGCACGTTTTTTGAGTTCAGGTAAGATGTTTTCCAGATCCCAGTCCCTGAGTGCGGGGCCTTGTGTGCTTGCGAGATTGCGTGCGAGTTGCTTTTCGTCAAGAAACACGGATGGAACACCGACTGTTTGATCATTCTCAATGAAACAGTAAGGAGGCCAATTGGGAACATCCGTTCCAAAGTAAAAATCAAATCCTCGAGTAATGGGTCCGCCAGCAATGGGTGTTCCAAAAACAGAGGCCCACAGCTCACGTTGCTCGGATGTTGCTTGGGCGTTTTTGGGGTATGATTGTTGCATGGTCTTGCGTTGGTTATTTGCAATAGGCCAATCCCATCCTAAATGCCATTTGCCAATACAGGCGGTATGGTACCCTTTCTTTTGAGCAAGATCTCCGATGGTCAATCGATCTTCAGCAATCAGGGGATTTCCCCATAAACCGACGATGCCTGATTGCAGTTTGGTTCTCCAGTGATAACGCCCCGTGAGCAGGGTATATCGTGAAGGTGTGCACACGCCTGAAGAAGAATGTGCATCTGTAAACCGCATGCCATCACGTGCCAAACGATCAATGTGAGGTGTCGGAATTCGACTGTGCTCTTTGTTGTAACACTGCACATCACCGTATCCAAGGTCGTCCGCATAAAGGATGACAACATTAGGGAGCGCTCCTTGGATGTCCGGAGGGCAAACTGTCGCCAGTATACAGCCAACGAAGAGACTGATTTTCATCACAGTTTTCATTATTTTCCCTTAGGTTTGGTAAAACATTCAACAACTTTTTGCCAGCCAAAGATACGCTATGTCTAATCTGTAGCAAATGCCCGACGGCATGCCTATTCGACGACTTTCAAACGGTAGAACTGATGTGAAGGCTCTATGATATCCAATGATATTTCTAACAGATCGGGCGCGGTGGTAGGGGTCGTGCGAGCGATTTCCTTCCAAGCATTGCTTTGAATGAAAGCCGTGGTCTCAATCGCATAAGTCACGCCAGATTGCGCTTGGAATCTAACAATGGCTTGATTTCCATCTTCACTTAAACTCAAGCTGTCCAGCCTGAGGGTGCTTTCCGCATTTGTTGGATCTGTTTGTGCCAGGAATTCTTCGATATTTAATGAACCATCTCCATCTGTATCCAGAAATGCATCGGATGCATCAGAGGGGTCCAATCCAAATAATTTTTCCCAGACGTCGGACATACCGTCTTCATCAAGATCACCCTTCGTGCCAATGCCGGGTCGAAACGAGGTCCAATTACCCGCATCACTTCCATCTATTGCTAGATCGATTCGCTGAAGTCCGGCTCCCAATCCATCCGCCGCGCGAGGCCATGGGAGTTCGTTGTTGTATTTCACTTCATCGACATACAAATAAGGCACAAAACCCGCATCTGGATCCGGAGCCATCACGGGTGAATCAGGCCTGAGCAAGCGAATGGTTTCACCATTATTATCAAGTTTCCCCTCATAAGGTCCCATGATGGTCACCGCATTGGAGATCTCGTATTTTGAGCGGTAAACATCAGGTTCCAGCTCAGTCACAATCAATCGACCCAGAGGAGGAATACTGATGCCTGTGGGTAAATCCAGATCAACACCACCACGGATACGCCAGGTGTTTTGCGGGATGTTTGGATCAAACAAAGCTACTTCACGGTTTTTCAAGTTCCGCAGCTCAAAATACTCGTCGTTGCCAAAGGTGGGATGATACATGATGCGACTCACGGCGACCGAGCCTACAAATGGTTCTGCGTTTGGCGCTCCTGCGCCCAGAACAAATAAATCCAGATTTTCCGGGGCATCTGAATTACTCAATTGGGTCCCAAATGTCTGATATTCCAATGTGCGAATGGACTTGGATCCATCCGGAAATCGCCCCATGGATCGCCCATTTTCTGCAGCCGGGAATGCGATGGTATCCACAAAAGCCATCGCATTGCCCTCTGCATCACTTTGGGTCAGGTGAACTTCATCACCGAAAGCTGAGTTCAAAGCAAATGGGACGCGTGGGTTGGAGGCAAAAAAGTCTCGCTGATAGGCGACATAAAAACCTTTGGGAGCAATCACCGTATTTATGGGTATTTGATATTTCTGGTAATTATTCGAATTATCACTCAGGAACCACCGCCCAATATTCACAGGAGCATCACTGGTATTATAAAGCTCAATCGCATCTTCAAAAGGGGGATCTGTGTGAGTCAATACCTCATTAATGACGATGGCCTGTGGCGAGGTTTGTCCCTCAACACCAGGTGTTCCATTCACTTCCTGACTTGCAGCCCAATGGTCGGGATTATTGAAGTCACCCCGAAGGTTCACGACTTGAAGGGAACTTCCAAAGCCGTCCGCACGTTTGGGCCAATCACCCGAATCGTTGTAATTTACGGAAAAGACAACATTTCCATCCGCATCGACGAAAGTCACTCGTTCTCCTTCATCTGCCAATCGTCCATCAAAAGAACCTTCTGCGAGACGAATATCAGCTTTCCCGTAAAATGCCAGAAACGCATTTCTATCTCCTGCAATGACAATGCGCTCTTGAGGCTGCAAAGAGGTAGGTGCAAACTGATATCGAATACCTTCGATGAATTCTCCGCCAGCCAGATCGAGGGTGTTTTCGCCGACGTTTGTCAACTCGATAAATTCGACACCTGACGCGTCTGTTGGGTGGTACATTATTTCTGTTGGGCGAACTGCCAACACAAGGTCACTCGTCAGGGCGGGATCCACGAGCATTGCAAAATCCACATTTGCATCTGCGCTCACTGCTTCTTCTGCACTCATGAAAATCCCTCCTTTGGATGCGCTTGCATTGGTCGGTAAATTCCTGGTTGTGATGGTTTGCCATTCGCCCGATTTTCCTGTTTCGAAACGAAGTGTAGTGTCTGATCTGCGAATGCGTATGGTTGCCTCAGGAATATCGAGATTGATACGTCCGATGGTCAAAATGGAACCGTTTTTGGTTTTTCTGGCAACTTTCAGCCGGTCTCCACCCTCCAATCCGATGCCGTAATAAACATCCTGGCCATTCTCCTGGACAATAGCCATCAAGCCGGTCCAGAAGCTCTGGTCGAGATTGGAGTCGAGTGCAATTTTTGCATGGAGTGACCAATCCGTTTTTTTCGGAATGCTTCTCGAAATAAAGGGAAAATTTGGTTGATTCTGTTTCCATGGATGAGCTTCATGGCCATTCATACTGATCGTTAAATGGCCAGGGTTATCCTCTAATGAAAACCATACTCCCTCGGGTTGATTGTCTGCCATTTTACCTTGCTCAATCGTCCACCATGGATCGAGCTGTAATGCGCTGAAATCACTGAATCCATGCCTGCCAAAAACAGATGCCTGACGAGTGGACGTTGCCATATTTCCATTACTGTCCTCCGTGGTAACCTCAATATCATACCACCCTGGCCCCGCAAATCGGGCAGAGGCCTGATTTGATGGATCTGGAATAAGTTCGATTCCATCGGCAGGGGATCCCCAGCTGAAATCAAGTGTGTCTCCTTCAGGATCAAAACTTGCCCCCACATCCAGACGCAAAGTTTGATCTGTATTCACATTCCAAGATGCAGGGCGAGCCTCAATTGCGATAGTCGGTTTTGCGTTGTTTGTTTTATTAACGGTGAATTCGGCAGTTTCTCGAACCTCACCCCATTGATCCAAACCGTGTAACTTGAGTTGATTTTCCCCCTTTTTCAAGTTGAGAGCGGATACCGTCCAATTCATCATCCCATTCATTTTGAAAGAGGCTTGAGGTTGTCCTTCTACGACAACTCTGTAAACACCGGGAGCCGATTGGCCTTTGATTTCCAGTGATTCACTTGCGGTTGTGATGGTTTCTCCGTTTCCAGTGCTTATTTTGAAGGAAACATTATTGTAACGTCTCATCAAGTTGAACCCTCTTCCCTCACGGGCATTGAACCAATTAGTGTAGGTGCGCTCATTGATGGAATAACTTCGGCTGGCATCTTCTTCCAGATCCAGCCAGGCCAGCATTCGGGGCGAGTCCTTGGTATATTTTTCAAGGAGCTCGGTCATGTAATAGTTGAACTTCCGTAAATTGTAATCTTTTCGAATGTAGGTGTTCACTCCAGGTAAGCCTTGGTAAAAATTTGCACCCGAGTTACCAAAAGTCAGATCGCTGTCCCAGTGAATAAACTGAAATTTTCCGTCCGTAGCCCTGCGATACATGTATCCATTTTTTCCTCGGCGCAATGAAATGGAATCCCAATCGTCAATATAACCACGTACGACGAACATTTTCATAATTGCATCGGGGTCTGCAAGTCGTTCGATTTGAGCCTGACTGTATGATCCTGAGGCTGTCTGAAATAAATTAATGAGAGCGGTGAAATCATCTTCTGTTTCCAGCGTGCGTTTCATCCATTCCGTTCGATAATTGCCTGGATTGTCGGTATTCTTATAATTCCACGACGCATCGCGATTCTTTCTGTCCCAACTATCCCGAAACCACCATTCGTCATCGATACGGTAGAGTTCCCCATCAGCTCCAGATTCAAAATTACGATCCAAAAACTCATTGCCCACGGGTTCTGTATCTTCCCGCAGTTGAGGGCTGCCGGCATTGATCATGACCTGAACGAACTCATTCTCATTGACCGGGTGACCCAGTAAATAAAGCATGTAACGCGTGATACGGTTGTGGTGACGCCTTCCGCTATTGGATGCGTCATTGTCCCAACGATGTTTGGCCCTTCCCCTGAATGGGCGGTCTTGAGTGACCTTGAACTTGGCTCGATCCAGATTGTTGCCGCGTGTCCATGGGCTGCCGGTATGTCTGATACTGGTGTTGTAGTAGATATCCTCTTCGTTGGAAATAAACGTGGAGTTAAAATAATGGTTTGCCAGCCTTGGGAACTTGTAATTGTACTTTCGAGATTCACCGCTTGAAATAGCTCCCATGTCAAAAGCCGAAACAACAAACCGCATGGTTCTCAGATCAGTGTTGGGTGATCTTGTATCCACGATGTAGAGCCCAGGCAACTTGGGAGCATTGCGTGGGAGTCTGACGATATTTCCAGACTGCGTCCTGGCTTCGACATAAAACTGGACGATTGCCCGATTTTGTTTGTGAGTTGTCACCAGTCCGGTGAAACGTCCGTCTGCGTCTGTCAGATCGCCACCGGTGGCACCGTCATCATGCATCTCCTCAAAACTCCAACTTCCATTGTTGTTGGAATTATCCCTGCGGTGATATACACGGACATAGTCGAGCGGTTCAGTGGAGACCACGTCTGCACTGATCGTGACATCATCGCGCGTCGTGGGAACTGCAGGCGAATGATTGAGTCTTGCAAGCTGCGCGGGTGCGCTAGACCTTGCTCTTGAATTGCGTGCGCCTGGCGTGCCCAGGTTTTCGGGAATGGGTATCAAGAAACTGTTCGCGATACTATGATCCCAAGTAGAAAAAATCAGTCTCGAAGAACCTGCTTTCCACCTCGCCTGAAATCTAATTTCACAGTCGTCATTGCGACGGATATCAGTGATATCGATTTCTACTCGGTTAGGTCGATTGTCGCCGCGCCCATCTGAAATGATATTCAAACTTCCGTTACCATCGATGCGCGTTTGCCAATGAGTGCCTTGAGCCAGCCATCCTGTTGCGCTTCGATTATTCGTGGACATGACATTCCCGGTTTTGATGAGATTGATCCCGTCTCTAGTCCTGCGAAAGTTCACGTCCTTGAGCATCACATGACCATCGTTGACAAGGTGGAAGTAGATTTCTTTATAATCGCTTGTGCTTCCGCTAGAATCTCTCTGAGCATATCGCCCCTGATATCGATAGGTTTGCCATTGAGATTTGGAGGATTCATCACTCGCCTGCCATGCTGAACCAAAGTTGTTGTCAGTGTTCGGGTGCGTTAACTCAAGGCTACTGCCACCACCATTTGAAATTTCCGGCCATTCACCTCCTACACGATAATCTACTTCGTCAGCCAGATTACCCCACTGATCCTCCAGACGAAGGAGTTCGCCATTATTGCTGAGGCGACCTGAATAATTGCCAAGTGCCGAGATCTTACCATGAACATCTGTCAGCCAATCGAGGTCTGCTGCGATGACCAGAAAGTCGCCCGCTTTCAATTCAGTATCCAAAGGAAAAACAAAACTGACGCCTTCCGTGAATCTCCATCCGGAAAGATCGATGGTTTGTTCGCTTCGGTTCAGAATCTCAATGTATTCCGCGCGCACCTGATTGGATGGCGGGTCGAACATGATTTCATTGATCACAATCTGATCATGAATGAAAGGTGTATTGAGCGCAGAAGGGGTTGAATCCGCGGTGGCATACCATTCGTTGCTGCCTTTTGGAAAGACCTGCCAGGTCAACCCCAGTCCGGGGCTGCCGAATCGATGAGAATTCAGGACTTCATTTCTGGAATTAATCACGGACAAAATATGTCTGCCCTTGCCGACCTTAAAAGGCGCTTCCACTTTGAGGTAGCCTTTACTTGGAATGGCATCTGCAATCTCGATTGAATCATTCCACTGATCACCTTCGGTCAACCGGAGTGAACGAGCTCTGATGTCGCTATTTCCTCCATTCCATAATTCTACCCACTCGATCGCTCCTTCCTCCGCATAATGTACTTCATTGATATGAATGGCAGGTCTGGCTCCATCACTGCCATTTGGACCGTTTGGTGTGGGCGAGGTGAATGAGAACCACTCTGTTCCACCATCTGGCTTGCGACCGATGGATCTTCCATCTCGAGAGATATTTGCACTGAGGGCTGAGACTGGAGAATTGCCATCAGGTTCGGTCAGGTAGACAATCGTTCCCGACTTGGCACTAAGAGAAATATCGTTATACGAGATGGACTGAAATCCTCTGGGAGCCACCGTCAAATCCTCGGTAATCATTGCCTTATCCAGTCGGCCTGGGTCATCACTGATGAAATAACCTTTCAGAGAGACGGCAACAGGAAGGGGATTATAGATTTCGATGAACCCTGTATCCCCAGGCATGGGCAGTACTTCATTGATGACGACGGAGGACCTCGAGGAAGTGGTTAATCGCAGGCGAGCTCCGAACACGGCATCAGAGGAAGTGGTGTTGGTCTGATGTAACTCAACCGCCAATTCATTGGTACCAGATTTCAAGAGATTGCCTGCAGGTTGCAGCAAATCTTCTTCCAGCGTTGCGTTCGTAACCGCTCCCCCAGCAGAGGTTGTGGTAAAAGTAATGGTCCCGTTTGGCATGCGGATGCGTCCGACCTCTGTGCCGTTGAGATATACCACTGCTCCATCGTCCAAAATCATATCCAAATTCAGCGAGGCACCTGTCGGATCTCCTTGGAATTCGAACGAATTTCGGAAGTAATAAGTCAATTGATCTTCGTCATTGAGCGGGGTTTGAATGCCCGGATCAGGCAGCGCAGAATTTTCAAAGCCAAATAAACCCGAGCCTTCCTTCCAGGAGGTGTCGTCGAAACCCACTCTTCGCCAGGAAGTTCCCAAGTTCTCATTATCATCATGAAAACGCCATTTATCTCCAAAGTCGACAAGGACAATTCCCTGCGTTAAATCCAGTTCTGGAGAATCGACAGCTGTTTCAGCCCCCTGGATGGGCTCTGTCCCGGGTGTGCCGTCCGGACGTTCACTTGCCTTCCAGGCGCGCCAGTCATTGACCGATTGATCTCCACTACTCAAAACGAGGGCATGGCCCAGTCCATCGGCTGCTAATGGCCAGCGCCCATCATCGTCATAATCCAAGCGAACCAATACGACTTCGTTTTTATCCTTGAGTATGATGCTGTCTCCAGCATCTGAAAGATCTCCTGACCACGGGCCGAAAACCCGGATCGATTGAGGGATGCCGTAGTGCGCGCGCAATTCGCCTGGCGAAACATTGCTGACCACGAACCTTTCCCAAGCTTTAGCAAATCCGTCTTCAGCGAGATCAGGATCAAAGGAAGGGAAATCAAAATGGATGCCCCCGCGCAATTCCCAATCTGCCATATCCAGAGGAGTGGGCGTTTGGTTGTAAAATTCAATGTATTCCGGTTTGTCTCCCCGAGGGTGATACATGACCTCACTGATGACCATTTGCTCCCCTCGCAGCAAAGGTGCGCTTAGCATGTTCAACATCAACAAGAACCATCCAGGATGAAAAATCATGAGATAAGCTCTCTTGGTTGGCTTGGTGGGCGTGCTTTTCATACGGCAATTCATATTTTTCATTGTGCTCCAATCTTTCACGACGAGAAATCAAGGAGAACCAAATTAAAATGCAGCTAAAATCATGCCAAAACAATCCAAAAGCAATAAAGCCCACGGCCAATAAGGGCTTGGGCTTCATTGGCTGTCTTGAAATCAGTCGCTTATTTGAGATGCCTATCAGCGAATTGGAGGTATTGTTGCCAGTCAAAATCCGTCACATTATGCTTACCCGAGCGCATGTGGTAACCGATGGAGTCACCCACGGGTTGATTGACCTCTGGCATTTCCGTTTCAGAGATCCCGTTTTTTCCCAGCAATCGATAAACAGGGTCCGCATGAACGCCAGACAGAAATTCGCCCTTAGGGTCTGCCCATCGATCTTCCTGTGCGCTGGCAATATAAACAGGGCGAGGTGCCATCAGAGTAATCAACTGGTGTTGGTCGATCGGAAGCAAGGATTCCCGGTCGTTGTAGTAGGCAAAATTTCCGCAAAACCAATGAGGGAAAGAGGAGTTGATGCGCCTTAACGTTTCCCCAAAAGCGCGCCGGCTCAATGCCGCACCCCCACACCCTGAATTATTCGAGATAACAATGGCAAACCGAGTGTCCGTTGCTCCCGCCCAAAGCGATGTTTTTCCCAATCTGGAATGCCCCATCACCGTCACTTTGTTCTGGGCGACAAGAGCGTCCGTTTCCAGATAATCCATGATTCGGCTCAAACCCCAGGCCCATGCGGCAATCGATCCCCACTGGTGCGGCTCCGGGGCTTTTTGCGATTCTCTGTAGAACAGGGGATGCACGCCGTTTTGCCAGCCGTCATGAAAATCTGGATCCACATCACCATAATAGGCCGTTACGAGCCCATAACCACGTTCAACAATCATTTTGACCGGCCATCTTTCCGATCTCGTACCTCTGGAGGCTTCCGTTGCTCTGTTCTCTTTGACACCATACTCACTGTTGTTCCGCATCCACGAAGTGGACAGAGTGATGTCTGGATCATCCTGGATACTATGGTTGCCATAAAAGTTATATCCTAGAAACACGGGTATGTTACTGTTTATTTTTGCTGGGAGGTAGAGCAGGATTTTGACTTCAGCACTTTTCTTATCGTCTTTACCGCTCAAACGAATCGTCACCTCTTTGCGCCGCGCCAAACCGTCGAGTGCATCCGTTACGTCGGAGGTGACCTCAAATTCCATTTTCACCTGTCGATCAGGGAAAGCACCGAACATTTCTCTGGTGAAAAGAGACAAAAGTTCAGGCCGACGTATTTGATTCCAGGCGTAAGGGGTCTGAACAAGCAATCCGTTTTCGGCTATCAGGGGATCGGGTAGATTGTAAGCTGGAATCTTCGCTTCATCATAATTAATCACCAACGGTTGCCCGATGCAGGTAGCTGAATGGGTCCACAGGAACACGACTGTCATTACAATGATCCATTTCTCTAAAGGGAATCGCATACGACAAACACTAAAAGATTCACTTGAGTTTAAGCAAGACCTTAGGGCCAAGGTCAAAACCCAGGACAAAGGTAATAAATTTTCAATGCATGCCAACCAACTTCAAACGATTCATACGATGCCCTGCATGGCGGACCCTGCACTCGACTTCACTCCGTGATGATGGAATGGAGTTACCGAACATGTTTATTTATCCATTCCACAACTTGAGAGCCCTTGATCTTGCGCTTACTCGGTGTTAAAAATGCTTCGAATATTATTATTATATGCCATTTCTGAAACCACGAGTTGAACCGATTTTATCTCCTATCATTGGTCTTGTCATTCTGACTGTCGCATCTTTGTTGCTGGGGCAATCACCATCCAGTTCGGTCGTCACGACATCTGGAGCGTCCAATGAGGCTGTCGAAGCCGCATCTAACCTCAGTGTCTCACCTGGTTTCAACTTGGACATTTATGCCTCGGAACCTCTTCTGGCAAACCCTGTCAGTCTAGCTTTCGATGCCAAGGGGCGATGTTATGTGGTTGAGTCTCACCGGCGGCGTACTTCTGTATATGACATCAGGCAATTTCCAGATTGGCTGGATGCCGATTTTTCCTTCAGCACGGTTGAAGATCGAGCTCAGTTTTTGAAAGAAAATCTGTCTGCCGGCAATCCTGCCATTCCGAAAAAATTTATTGTCGATCGCAACAAGGATGGAGTTTTTGACTGGAGGGATCTTGAGGAAGAATCCGAACGCATCGTTCTTTTGGAGGACACGAATCAGGATGGCAAAGCAGAGACATCCAGGGTATTTGCGGACGGATTCAACACGCTTGTTTCTGGCGTAGCCGCGGGCCTTTTGGTTAGGGACAACAAAGTCTGGTTCACGTGTGTGCCCGATCTATGGCAATTGGAAGACTCCAACGATGATGGATTGGCGGATCAACGTTCAATCCTTCATCACGGTTTTGGGGTGCACATTGCCTATGGTGGGCATGACATGCATGGACTTATTATGGGGCCCGATGGACGTATCTACTTCTCGATTGCCGATCGAGGTACGCGTGTTGATCAGGACGGGAAAACCCTGGTAGATTTGCCGCACACTGGAGCGGTGTTTCGATGCCAACCAGACGGATCCGATCTCGAAGTGTTTGCCCACGGTCTTCGTAATCCTCAGGAGTTGGCTTTTGATGCCCAGGGCAATCTATGGACGGTTGACAACAATGGTGACGGGGGAGACAAGGCTCGTTTGGTTTATCTGGTCGAGGGTGGAGACAGTGGTTGGCGTTTGGGGTGGCAGTGGTTGGCCAACATGGGTCCTTGGAAAAATGAGCATCTTTGGGAAACCGGGGAAACGAATGAGGGCAATTACCTGATTCCTCCCATCGCTTATGTGGGGCACGGTCCGGCCGGATTCGCATTTTATCCAGGCACTGGAATGCCCGATATGTTCAAGGATCATTTTTTCCTGGCGGATTTTCCGGGCGGCATTCGTTACTTCAAAGTGGCTCCATATGGCGCCAGTTTTCAAATTCAACATGATCAGGAATACCTTGAGGACAACAGACCTGATCACATGAACGGTAAGCTTCTTTGGGGATTGTCGCCCGTCGACGTGACTTTTGGACCCAAACCTGGCATCTACGTTGCAGACTGGATACAAGGTTGGGAAAAAACCGGGAAAGGGCGCATATTCAGGGTAAGCAGTTCAGAGATGAACTCGACGGAAGATAACGCCTTCAACGCTCTTTTGGATGGTGGACTCAAAAAATTATCCATCAAGGAACTTGGCCCCATATTATCTCACCCAGACATGCGCGTGCGTCAAGAGGCTCAATTTGAGTTGGTGAGGCGATATGAACCGCCGACTTCTTCCGTAGTGAAAGTGCTTAGTGGTGCTTTCAACGTTAGTGCACTCGACGAGTTAACACGTGTGGCACAGGATCGCAAGCAAGGTCAAACAGCGCGTTTACACGCGATTTGGGGATTGGGGCAACTGGTTCCGGAATATCGTGATACCGCGGAAATTTTGAAAGGATTATTATCTGACTCCGAACCCGAAATTGTCAGTCAATCAGCCAGAGTGCTTGCAGACAGGGGGGTTGTGGGTTACTACAGCGATTACCTGAAATTGATGCAAGATCCAAACCTGCGGATACGTTTTTTTGGGATCAAGTGGCTGTGGAAAACTCTGGAAGCAGGATTTCAAGAAGTGCAGCACAGCGAAGATACCAAAACATTGGTCAATCTCAGACAAAATGCACTCGTATTCAATGTGCTTTCTGAAAACAGGGGGCAGGATAAATATCTTCAACATGCCTGTGTGATGGCACTGATGCAAATCAATGACCTGGCCGGACTGGTGGAAGCAGCTGGAAATGAGAGTGACGATATTCGACTGGGAGCCGTGCTTGCGCTGCGCCGATTAGAGCGTCAGGAAATTTCCGTGTTTCTCAAAGACAAGAATCATGACATTGTTGTAGAGGCTGCACGTGCCATCAACGATGTGCCCATTGAAGGGGCCCAGCAGCAATTGGCTCAGTTGATTCAGCGTGCCAATCTGCCTGAACCCGCCGTGTCACGCGCCATCAATGCTCAATACCGTTTGGGCAATACTGAAAATGCAGCCTATTTGATTTCATTTGCCCAAGATGAAGAAGCTAACGAAACATTGAGAGTGCAGGCGATTCTCATGTTAGCCAAATGGGCGAATCCTCCCAGACGAGATTCCATAACTGGATTATGGAGACCTCAGCAGCCAAGAGATTTTCGCTCTGCAGCTGTTCCACTACGTCTGGCATTGAGCAAGCTTCTGAATGATGTTCCCGATGCTGTTAAACGGGCTAGCATCGATGCGATGGTTGCTTTGGATTTAAAGGATGAGAGTGAACTATTGATCCAGTTAGTTCAAAACGAGGAAAATGAAGATAGCGTCATCGTGGATGCTGTTGATGCGCTTGCCAGCCTTGAAAGTCCACGGCTGATCGAGGTTTTGACCATGGCGCGAGCGAGTGAGTCTGATGTCATCTATGCTGCGGCCGTGCGACATCAATCCAAACTCAAGCCCGAAGACGCGCTCAAACTATTTAAGATCGATCTAACAAAAAATAGCGTTCAGGTCCAGCAAGCTGCCATCAAAGGCATTGCTTCCCTGAAATCGCCAGAAGCCATTGCTTTGTTAGATCAGTTAATGAGTCAGTTGTTGGATGGTTCTCTGAATTCTTCATTGACCTTGGAACTGGTTGAAGTTGCAGCTAGCTCGAAATCAGAAATCATTCGCCAAAAGTTGAAGATCTACCACGAATCCTTACCAATTGATGATTCGTTGGCTGCCTATCGACTCACACTGAAAGGTGGAAATGCGAGTCAAGGCCAGACTCTTTTTCAAGAGCGGCAGGACTTCGGTTGCATGCGGTGTCATGCCTTGGGAAAGCAGGGCGGTAAGGTGGGGCCCGGACTTCGTGACTCAAGCAAGCCTTTGACTCGTGAGCAGATTCTGGAATCCATCATTTATCCCAATCGTCAAATTGCCGAGGGTTATGATGCGATCATGGTTGACTTGATTGATGGTGAATCGATCAGTGGCGTGCTACATGAGGAAAACACAAACCATTTGGTCGTTCTTTCCGCAGATAGTAAACGGCATGAAATTTCAAAGGACCAAATTGAAAGTCGGCAATCTACCCTTTCGCTCATGCCGGAAGGATTGGGAGAAATCATGACTCATCGAGAACTGCGCGATATCATCGAATTTTTATCCCAGCCATGATCAATCGCCCCAAAGACACGATCGATCACTCGGATGATTTATTTTTCTGGGAAAAGTCTCTGGGTTCGCGGGGTTTTCATTTCCTGTTAGGTATCGACGAAGCTGGAAGAGGTCCTCTTGCCGGTCCTGTTGTGGCCGCTGCTGTGATTTTGTCTGCTGAATGGTATCGAGCGGGATTACCTCCAGATTTGAGCGGTATCCATGATTCCAAAAAATGTAGCCCCAAAAAACGATATGATTTGTTTGAACGAATGACTCACCATCCCATGATCAAATTTGGCATTGCAAAAATTGATGCTGAAGAGATAGACCGCATCAATATCCTCAAAGCAACTCATAAAGCAATGAACAGAGCTGCCTTGCTTGTGAGGGACCCTGTTGCAGACCATGCTCTCGTAGATGGCCTTCCGGTCAATGGATTATCTATTCCTCACACCGCCATAATCAAAGGAGACTCAAAAAGTTATTCCATTGCTGCGGCCAGTATCCTAGCCAAGGAGTACCGAGATCGTCTCATGGTTCAATGGGATGCTAATTATCCTGAATATGATTTTGCCAAGCATAAAGGCTATGGGACGCGTGCTCATCGTGAGGCAATATTGGCCCATGGACCTTGTCCGTTGCATCGGGACAGTTTCCTGAGAAAGCTTCGTCAGCAACAAACGGTTTTTTCATGGAGGCACTGATTCAGAAAATCCGATCTGTTTTCTTCGATGTTCAGCAGCCTGATCATTTACGAAAGGGAAAACAGGGCGAGAAGGTTGCAGAGCGTCATTTATGTCAACGCGGATTAAAGCTTCTAGCTCGAAATTATTCCTCGGGTCGTGGCGAAATCGATCTCATTTTCAGGCAGGATCAATGCATGATTTTTGTCGAGGTCAAAACTCGCTCAGAGGGGCAATGGTCTCGGCCCGCAGCCGCCGTCAATGCACGCAAGCGCAACCTGATATGCCAAGCGGCCATGGATTATCTCAAACAATTAAATTTTCCGAAATGCCAAGTTCGATTCGATATCGTTGAGGTATTGTTGAATGATGATGAGCTAATATCCGAGGTGCGGCATTTGCCTAATGCGTTCTCCATGCCGGAGCCATACCGCTACTGATTCTTTCCATTATGCCTGAATTACCAGAAGTTGAAATACTGCGCAGGCATCTTGAGCCCCGCATTGTTGGTTATCAGGTTCAACGAGTGAAGGTCTACAAGAAAAGGATTGTGAGGCCTGATGCAGCCAGTGAATTGGAAAAAGTTATTCAAGATTGTCAGATATTGGGCATCCAACGGAGAGGGAAATATCTTATCCTCCTCCTGAATTCGGAGTCTGGATCGAATAAAATCCTTATTCATCTGGGGATGACAGGCCGTCTGTTCAGTTTAAAAAAAACGGCTGCGATCGATTCATTTCCTCATCTGGCTCTGCATGTGGAATGCGACAAAGGGCAGTTATGCTATGTTGACCCCCGGACTTTCGGGAGATGGTCACTGGACCTTTCGTGCATCGATCGGCTTGGTCCTGAGCCCATGGATTCTTCCTCTTTTCATGCCAGATACTTAGGTCATAAATTCAGCACCCGAAAAGCCAAAATAAAGGATATGCTCATGAATCAAGCATGTGTTGCGGGGCTTGGTAACATTTACGTTTGTGAAGTGTTGCATGCTGCTGGTCTTCATCCTCTTCTTCCGGTCGGACAAATCAACACCAACGCGTTGAAAAAACTCTGTCAGTGTATCCGCCTAACACTGAAGTCTGCCTTGAAAATAGGAGAGCGATCAGAGTTGAACCTGCAAGGCGCGGGGGCGGGTGATGGTTTTTTCTATTTCGGACGTTCGAATCGAGCCAGTCAACCAATAGAAGAAAGGTTCCGAGTTTATGATCGTGAAGCTAAGCCTTGCCGGGTCTGCAAATGCCTTGTCGAGAGAATCATGATTTCTCAGCGAAGTACTTACTTTTGTCCAAATTGTCAAAAAGCATGATCATTCATCCCGCTTTGTCTGTATAGGAGAACTGGAGGGGTGGGCACCAAGTTGTCGTGTGCCATCCCAGAAATAAAGGACGCCCGAAAGGCCTGTACAAAAACCTGCGCCCAAGATCAGGACGTTTAAAAACTCCTGAGGCAATTTGGCAAGGACACTCAGAATGATTACCATTTGGAGGACGGTTGCGCATTTTCCAACTAGTCTAGGCTTTACCTTGATCTTACCGAAGGTGTAGTGAATGAGTATAAGCCCCAGAATGAGCAATACATCCCGGCTGAGTATCAATGCTGTCAACCAGATGGGGATGCTGGACAGGTAAGGATCGTTATCGAGGCTCAGTAGAATGAATCCGGAAACCAGCAACATCTTGTCCGCCAGAGGGTCAAGGACTGTTCCGAGCTCACTTATCTGATTGTATTTTCTGGCGATAAAACCGTCAACAGCATCGCTTAGCGCGGCCAGACCAAATAACCCTAGAGCACCAAATCTCAACGATTCATTTCCTCCGTGCACATAATACAATACAACCACAATGAAGGCTGGAACGATCAATATGCGAAGGATAGTGATTTGATTGGCTATGGTCATTTCAACCGGGGGGCCATTGCAACGCTCGTCCGCCCAGAATGTGGCAATGTAAATGTGGAACAGATTCTCCTCCGTCTGGCCCATTATTGATCACCAATCGAAATCCGTTCTCCAGTTTTAACTCTCGAGCAATCTCGGCTGCTTTCAGCATCAGATGGCCTATCAGCGATTGGTCTTCAGTGTCTGCTGCGCCAATGCGGGAGATTGGCTTCTTAGGGATGACAAGCACATGCGTAGGTGCGGCAGGATTGATGTCTCTGAACGCCAGCACTTGATCGTCCTCGAAGACTATGTCAGCGGGGATCTTACGCTGAATGATTTTTTCAAACAAAGTCATGCTGACTGGCAATCTTATGCATGCACCACTAATGAGCAATCGGAATGCACATTACGGTCAAAACATTCTCTGATGAATTCTATCAGTTGATCATTCAAGTCCTGACACTTTCTGCTCCATCGCCGAGCGCCAAGTTGGTTTTTCACACATGCTCTCAAACCGTGGATCCAAAGCACGCAAGGGGGTTCATTGGCCAATGTTCTGGATAACTCATTGCGTAAGCATTGAAACATCATGAGTTCAAATCCATGATCTTTGCGTCCCAACCAATCTGCGATATCCTTTTTTTCGACCCTGGCGGACGCTACTTCCTCGGATTGCGGTAAAGCCAGATCAAATCCAAAACCTTTGAGGACTTGCTTCAGGACCTCCGCAAATTCTTCAAAGGAAACCAATTGTTTTCCGAGCTCATCCCGAAGGTAAACAATGACCCCATGATTGATGTTCTTCAGAATTTCGGGATCCATCCATGAAGAGGTCTCACCAAGGAGTTCCACTGTCATCAATTCCACCGAACAAGGAAGGTTATTTCCACCTTCAAGTTCAAGAACAACACAATCGGGGCTGAGCTGTATCATTATCTGATTTCCAATTTTTGAACTTCGTGAACAAATTCTGTCGCTTCTGCAAATCGACGATATACGCTCGCAAATCTAACATAGGCAACTTGATCGACGACTCGAAGCCCGTTCATGATTCGTTCTCCAATGACCATGCTGGGAACTTCACGTTCATATTCATCCATGATGCTGTTGTAGATGCGGTCGATGAGCTCCTGGACGAGTTGTTGACTGACAGGACGTTTTTCACATGCTCGATACAGTCCTGCAGCAAGTTTTTCCTTGCCAAAGAGCTCCCTTCGTCCATCTCGTTTGATGACCATGAGGATCTCTCGTTCCACCTCTTCGTAAGTTGTAAATCGGTGCCCGCAATCCAAACATTGACGGCGCCGACGAATCACAGCTCCTTCCTTGGAAGACCTGGAATCCACAACTTTGTCATCAAGACAATTACATTTTGGACACTTCATGCCATAAACCCACAGCAAACTGTATGCCTAATTTTTTAATATACCAGATATTGGGGTGTCAAGCACTCCCAATCAACACATTATCCAACAAATAATCAAATATACTCTCAGGAATCAGAAATGGAGAGCGGTCATGGACCAAAGAGACGCCTCATATTTCGCAAAAAAGCCACAGGAATTAAATCCTGCGGCTCATGCACTGAAATGAATGAAAGTCCCAAATTTTATTTTTCGCTCTTGGAAGTGGGTGAATCGTTGTTTTTCTTTATGTATTCATCCACTTTATCTTTTTTGATGACTTCAATCTTGGCTCCATTTTTGAGCTCTTCAGCCGAAGGGACCTTAATGATATCGCTAGTGATGGGAGCCGCTTTTTTTGGTTTTGGAGTTTCTTCGATGCCAAGTAACTCTACTTCAAACAAAAGCGTGGAATTAGGGGGTATGCTGCGGTTACCGCCGTTTCCATAAGCCAGATCTGATGGAATAAAAAGTTGCCACTTGGATCCTACTTTCATTAATTGCAAAGCTTCGGTCCAACCTTTAATGACGCCGGTAACATTGAAGGTTGCCGGCTGCTTGCGTTTGTAAGAACTGTCAAATTCCTTGCCATCAATGAAGGTCCCTTTGTAATGGACCCGCACCTTGTCTGATGCAGTGGGGATTGGGCCTTCACCTGTTTGGACGACTTTATATTGCATACCACTGCCCAAAGTCTTTACACCCTCTTTGGTCTTGTTTGCTTCCAGAAATGACTCACCTTCAGCAGCGTTTTTCTGAGCCACCTTTTCCTGCTCAGCATTCCTTTGTGCCCGGACCACGTCGCCCACCTCTTTGGTTGTCGACTGGATTTCCTGATCACTCATCAATGACTCACCGCTCAGGAAGTCTTTCATTCCTTGCAGGAACATATCGAGATCCACATCCAGATTGTTTTGCTTCAGATTTCTGGCGTAGTTTGCTCCTAAACCATATCCGAAACGTTTTTTCTGATCTTTCAGATCATCCTTGCTTGCCGCATTCGCAATCATGGTCGCAAGTCCGGTCATGATTAACATGTTAATAATAAACTTCATATGAATCTACTTTTTAAATACGTTTCCGCTTTTGGTGTCAGCGTTTGACTTCGTACATCTAACATTACAAATCAGAATCGTCTAGGGTTTTTGTGCTCTACACTACTCGGATTAAAATGCACAACTTGTCATAACATAGTTGCATTTTGATGGTTAGTGAAATGATTGTCCGGAACGTCAATGATGAGTTCCATGACGGTGGCTATTTTCAGGATCTAGTTTGTGATGAGAGTCAGTAAGTTCAAAAGTGAAAATCGCCCCCAACAGACTTCGCGCTTTTCATGGACTTGAGTTTGTGATTTGGTAAAAATAGCCCATGGAATGGTTGGTCTTCATCCTTTTGACGCTGCTGGCGCTCGCTCTTTTTTGGCGCTTACCGGGTGTAAGTGCTGCTTTGCGCTGGGCTTTCTTTGCCTTTTTGGCCATCACTGTGGTCGGTGCCTGGCAATGGAACAAAGGATGGGCTGCCAAATTCAAGGCGCATCAAGTCTTTCACGAGAAACTTCCTTCCGAAGGGGGACCTCATGGTTATGTGAGCTCTGATACGTGTCATTCCTGCCATCCAGATCAGTATGAGAGCTGGCACGCAAGCTATCATCGCACGATGACGCAATATGTCGAAAAGGAGAACGTCATGGCGGACTTCGAAAAGGTTTCTTCATCTTATTACGGGAGACCTGTGGAGATTGAGTGGGATAATGGAGAGCTCTGGGCCACCATGGATGATCCCAAATGGCTGTATGCAACCCCAATCGAAACCCTGAAAACATCCAACCATCCGCCTCTCTCCACCCGCAAACGTCTCGGCTTGATGACTGGATCCCACCATATGCAGGTTTATTGGATGTCCTCAGGTCATGGTAACTCTCAAGATATTTTTCCGTTATGCTACCTCAAAGAAGAACAACGCTGGGTGCCTTTCAAAGATACTTTTCTGAGAGATCCCGCCATGTCTCATTATGACCAGAAGTGGAATGGTAATTGTATTGAATGTCATGTGACTGTGGGGCAGCCCAGACCCGTCTCGCCTCTTGCAACCAAAACGAAGTCGGCTGAATTAGGTATCGCTTGTGAAGCTTGTCATGGACCTGGCGAGAGGCATGTGAGAATGAACAAAAATCCGGCACGCCGATACAAGTTGCATCAATCGGAAGAATCGGATCCGACTATAGTTGACCCTCAAGATTTAGATCATGAACGTTCCTCCATGGTTTGCGGGCAGTGCCATGGGATTCACTGGATTTCAGATTCCAAAGACTATTATTTAAACGGCATCAAATTCCGTCCGGGTGGCCTGCTCAATCAAAATAAAAAACCCGTCCGTGCTGCTCATCTCGATGAACAGCCATGGTTGAAAGCGTCTCTGAAGGCAAATCCAAGGTTTTTGCGTGATCGTTATTGGTCTGATGGAATGGTTCGCGTAGGAGGTAGGGATTATACCGCAATGGTCGAATCACCCTGTTATCTGAAGGGAGAGTTGTCGTGCTTATCCTGTCACCAGATGCACCACCCTCAGCCAGGGTCAAAGGAGATGGATCTTTGGCTTGATGATCAGGTGAAATCTGGAATGGATTCGAATGAAGCATGCCTTCAGTGTCATGAAGGGATGCGAGATAATTTATCGGAACATACCCATCACACTGCCAATTCCACAGGAAGTTCATGCTACAATTGCCACATGCCTCATACTACTTATGGTTTGTTGAAAGGCATTCGAAGCCATCAAATTGATGCTCCATCAATCAAGGTCAATTTGGAAACAGGTCGCCCTAATGCATGCAACCTCTGTCACCTTGATCAAACCATCGAGTGGAGCGCAGAGTATCTGGAGAAGTGGTATGGCCAGCCTAAGCCCGTTTTGAATTTGGAAAATAGAAATATTGCCGCCTCAGTCCTTTGGCTGTTGAAAGGGGATGCCGGACTCAGAGCACTCACCGCCTGGCACTACGGTTGGAAAGATGCTCAAGAGGCATCAGGCGTCAGCTGGCAAGTGCCAATCCTTGCACGCTTGCTAGAGGACCCTTATTCAGCCGTTCGATTCATTACGGCGCGCAGCCTGCGATCTTATACCGGTTTGGAGGATCTGGACTTTGATTTTCTGGACGAAGCAAGCAGCTGGAAGACATCGGTCGAGAAGGCTCTGGACGCATGGGAGACCACTCAGAAAGCACAAAACCAAATTTTGGAACCTCAGCGAGTGCTTTTCAAATCCTCGACAGAGTTTGACGAACAACTCATACGTGCGATGCTCTCCAAAAGAGTGAACCGCAGCATGGATCTGCAGGAATAGTGTAACTGCTTGTGTTTTACTTTTCCATTTGACTGATCACTGTTTCCCACAAGGGCTCATTGATCAGTGCTTTTTCCAATGCTGCTATTTCAGTAGTGCGCTCCGTAACGTATTGCAGCTTTAATGGCAGTTGAATTTGCAGGCGATTGTGGTACTCCCCCTCCATTGACTCGTAACTGATAGATCCACCCAAATGATATGTCAGAATACAAATTGCCAGCAAGTTCAGACCTAAATGATGCATTAAAGCATCTGAAGTGAAAAATGGATCTATGATGGCCCGAGTGCCACTGATGGGCGTTTTTTCAGCATTGTCTTCCACGCATATTTTCAGATGAGATCCGCAGGGAGTATTTCCGTGAGTCTGTATCGTAATCCTGACGGCAGAATCCTCAGGAACATAAAGCAACAGATTTTGAACGATCAAATCATGGAGTTTCTGAAATCGCAGTGGTTCCGAGTAGATAGCAGGAATGGAATCACAGCTTGGGATGTTGATTGCTATATTTTTCTGCTCGAATTGGGTAATGTATGAAGCGACTGCTTTTTTCAGCGAGCTGTCCGATTCAATGGTGGTTAAAATTTCAGCATTTGGACCATCTTTACCGGTAAATTCTTCTAATTGAAGCACGTCGATGACACGTCGAATCTGCTCGCGATGGAGCCCTCATAGTCCCGCCTAACGGCTAACTGCACAATTAAAGAGGTCCTCCGCTTTTGCATCGTGGAAGACTTTTTGATACCCTCCACACTTCAATAGGTCGAATTCTCCTGCCACCAATGCTTGTTTGAACCAATTCGGTTTTAAACATTGAATTTAAACAGCAGCACGTCTCCGTCTTTGACCACATATTCTTTTCCTTCCATGCGGTAAAGGCCTTTATCACGAGCAGCTGCGACGGATCCACATTCGACAAGGTCTTTGTAAGTGACAGTTTCTGCCTTGATAAACCCTCTCTCGAAATCAGTATGAATAACGCCTGCAGCCTGAGGGGCCCTGTCACCTTCGTGAATCGTCCAGGCGCGTACTTCCACCTCTCCGGCCGTGAAATAAGTCCGTAATCCAAGTAAATGATATGTGCTGCGAATCATGGAGCCTACGCCGGACTCCGATACACCCATTTCTGAAAGAAAGTCGGATGCTTCGTCTGGCGCTAAATCAACCAGATCGCTTTCGATCTGCGCACTGATGACGACGGTTTCACATGCGTGATGCTCCTGAGCGTAATTTTTTACCTTGGCGACATGTGGATTGTTGGCCGCGTCCACCAATTCACTTTCTTTCACATTGGCTGCAAAAATGGTGGGTTTAGCTGTCAAAAGAAAAAAAGGTTTGAGAATCGCCGCCTCCTCCGGATTCAGCTCCAATGTCAAAGCGGGTTTTCCATCATTCAGGTGGGGTAAGACCTTTGAGAGGACGGCGTGTTCTGCTTTGGCAGTTTTATCGCCCTTTTTAGCATCTTTTGCTCGACGATCCAGACTCTTTTGAACCGATTCCATATCGGCCAGGACGAGTTCTGTCATGATGGTTTCGATATCTCGGATTGGATCAATGCTGCCCGCAACGTGGTGAATGTCCTCATCCTCAAAGCATCGGATCACTTGAATAATGGCATCCACTTCTCGAATGTGACTCAAAAACTTGTTTCCTAGACCCTCGCCTTGAGCAGCGCCCTGCACCAGTCCGGCAATATCTACAAATTCAAAGGAAGTGGGAATAATGACCTCGGTCTTGGCAATCTTGGCCAAGGGTTCCAAACGGTCGTCAGGAACGGTGACCACACCTACGTTAGGGTCGATCGTACAGAAAGGGTAGTTGGCCGATTCCGCCTTGCGGGTGCGTGTGATCGCGTTGAACAAAGTTGATTTGCCCACGTTGGGTAGTCCGACGATGCCTGCTCTTAACATAAAATTTTAAATATGATGATTCTCGCCAATTGTGTGAATGAATCCAATGGAGACGTTTTCCTTTGAATATTCATTATCAAAGAAAACCATTGAATACGCGTACAGCTCGAGGATTCCAATGTTTATTCTCAGTAAATCCCTCTGCAGCTGATATCCAAATCAACCCTTCCTGCCGGAAATCCTCAAAATGGTAAGTTTTCGTGACCTGTAACCAACTTGAAACTGCGTGCGTCTCTCAAACCGAACAAGGACAATTTCAAGAACAACACAAAAAAATGAAAACGAACAAAACGATAGTATCAAAAATCAGCATCGCTTCCATCGCGTTCATGATGCTGGCAGGATTCTCCGTTTCGCAAGCTGAAGAGAATCAGCATGCTAAAGGTGATGCAGACAAGAGATCACGCAATCACCGCAACGAGCGGAGCGAACCACAACATCAGGATGGTGATCATATGGGGCGAGGAATGCGGGGCGGGCCACGTGTTGAAAACCATCAATCCAAGGATTTTCCATTTCAGAGACGACGTATGGGCAGGCGTACATCGTCAGGCCAATCGGATCAACAGAACCAGCATATGCGAGAGGAAAGAGGATTTCGGCAAACGGACAATCAGCGTATTCGTCGCCGGGCTTCAGGAGCATACGGACAGAGGGCCATGCGTGGGCAGCACCCGGGGAATCCTCGCATCCAATCATTTCGTCGTCCCGGGCCATTGTTTCAAAATCGAGGGAACACAGGTTCAACTCAAATGCGTGGTCGCATGATGGCTCAAAGAAGCCTGGGAAATATGCCAAAACAGCGTTTGGGGCGGGTGATGGCCATGAGACAGATGGCGCTTCGGTTCCGCGGTGAAGGCGCAGGTCCGTTCATGGGGGGGAGAGACTTTCGCAAGATGCGTCGAGGCGCTGATGGAGGCCAAGGCAGGTCTCATTTCAAACAAAACCCTCATCATGACAAGGGCAAGGGGCGTCATCAGGAATTGCGTGGGCGAAAAGCCAAAGATACTCAATCTGGCGCCATGAAAACGCGTGATCACGGGAAGGATCGAGCCGCAAGAAATAAAAAAGGCATCCAGAATCGTCGAGGAGATAAAAAAGGAGGTAAGGGAGAACGCAGGGGTCATAGAGGCAATCGCAACAGACGTTCCTGAACATTCAAAAATCTAACAAAAAAAGTTCCGGGGCAACCCGGAACTTTTTTTACGTCTTATTGCTCCCTGTGATGCGACAACGCCTGCTCTCTCTCAAGAAGGGTGGGGTGAGAATAATAGACAAAACTATAGAGAGGATGGGGGACAGGATTACTCAGGTTTTCCAGGCTGATCTTTCGTAATGCATCCGTGAGTGCCTTTCGATCGCCTGTTGCTTGTGCTGCATAGGCATCCGCCTGGTATTCAAATTGACGAGAAAGCAAATGGCTCAGTGGGCTGATCCAAAAAGTGACAGTGCCCAGAATGAGGAAGAAGATCATGAATGCAATGGGCATGGAATTTTGATCAAATCCAAATGCGGAGAAGAACCAGGTTTGTTTGGCGACCCAGGCGACGATCCACAATTGAACAAGCATGCCAGCCAAGCCTATTCCCATCATCAAAAGCACATGACGTTTCTTGAAGTGACCAATTTCATGCGCGAGCACCGCTTCCACTTCTCTTTCGTTCAGTTGTTCAATAAGGGTGTCGAACAGGACGATACGTCGAAATTTCCCAAAGCCCGTAAAAAAAGCGTTGGAGTGGCCTGATCTGCGGCTGCCGTCCATTACCTGGATGGCACTCATGCCAAACCCTGTGCGTTCTGCCAGCAGCAACAGGCGATCCTTCAGCGGGCCTTCATCAAGGGGGGTCAATTTGTTGAACAGGGGAAGTATCAACATTGGTGCCAGAATCAACATGACAATTTGAAAGGCCAGCAAAACGCACCACGCCCAGATCCACCATTGGTCTCCCGCCTTCTCAACAATCCACAGCAGCAGAGTGATCATTGGCCAACCAATGGCCCACCCGAGAATGAACATTTTCAACTGGTCCACCGCCCAGAGTTTGCGGTTTGATTTGTTAAAACCAAATCGATTTTCCAGATGAAACTGCGACCAGAAATTCCACGGAAGATCAAACAGCGCAAGCAAGGTGGCCATTGCGCAGAGGAAACCCGATTGGATCCAGAGAGAAGCCCCCAGATGACCTGTCCACGTCTGTTCCATGGCTGGCAGCAAACCGCTGAACAGAGCTGCAAGCAGTATCAGGGTTCCATAAAGTCCAGACCACTGGCTGAATTTCCCCTTGGCAGCCGTGTAATTCAGCGAGCGTGAAAATGTGGGCTCGTCCATGACAGCTTTCCAGCTCGGCGGCAGCTTGCCACGATGAGCCAGGACGTATTTCAGGTTCCATTGGTCAAGGCACCACTCCGCCACTCCGCGCATGACCACCAGCGCACCTGTCAATGCTGCAAATCCTTTCGGAGTCAACCAATCCATATATGAGGTGGATCAAGCCACGAATACCATACTGGGGCAAGTAGAATGAGAGAAATGATAGGAGACTTTTATCAAGTAGGCTTAGACTTACGGTAGAGCGGTTCGTCTTTCATGTTTTTTGAGCTAGGTAACTTCTCGTACCTAATGCACCGCCAGTAGTATCTCTTCAAGCGCTGGTTTCCTCCAAAGAGTCACTCTATCCAATAAATCTTTATGCTATAATCTCAAATGGTCTAAAGCATGAACTCAATCGTCCCTGCAAAAGCTTTAGTTGTGATCTTTATATAGGCCCTACGTGAACACTCAAAACCGTTTTTTGTCATTGCTCAAAATTTTAATTCCGCATAATATATTAATCATTAGTTACATGAAATTGCACAGATGATAATATTTGTCCCTGCTGCATTTATCATTTTTGAGAAAGGCATTGAATCTGCATACCCTCTGCTGATGTCAAAAATAATCAGACCCGTAAGCAGCTCAAAAGTAATTTTATAAATACCCCTAAAACCATGAACATAACACACAGAAACTATCATTCATCATGGCGGCGGCGTCTGGCTGCTACTTTTGCTCTATGGGCTTGCATCTCTGCCTTGCCCTGGGCTAGCGCCCTGCAAGGCGAGGGTGCCGGGACCCCCGAGGACTGTGAGGACGCACCGTTGGTAGTGGATGTTGAATTCAACAGTGACACGGTGGGTGCGGAGTCCAGTCATTCCAGTCTGGTGCACTCAAGTACGACCGACTGGACGGTGGTTGAGGATAGTGGAGTTAAATACTACGAGAGCACGGCCAGTCAGACCAATCTGAAGGTTGAGTTTCCATCGACCATTACCCTGGCCAACGGAGAAGCGCTCCGGGTCAAGGTGGATTATCAATACATGTCTCCGCCGACTGACCCCGGCACACAGCCCTTCAACTTCCTACGGTTTGGAGCCTACCATGACCAGGGAACCTCTGATTATGGGGATGACGTGGGTTACCTGGCTGATGTGAGTTACTGGCAGCAGGACACCACCCCTTCAGCGACCAAGACAGGTGATTATGCCGTTCGCAAGGAGGATAATTTTTACAATGATTTCGACCTGGGCCCATTGTTGGACAATCGTTCGGTAACTGAGTATCAGCCACCGTTGACGGTTGAAACAGGAGACATTGTAACCATGTTCGATGCAAGCGGGATGCGTGCGACGTGGCCCAAGCTGGCTGATGAGGGGACGAGTGCAGAACACGCCGCGGTGCTGTGTCTGGTCAATGTCGACGGGACGCTCGAGGCCAGACTCTTTCATGGGTTCCCTGTGACTTACATTGGTTCGGGAGTTGAAAGTGGTGCGGATGTCCAGTTGAGTTTCAACAGCATCTATCTGGAAAGTCCTTCTGATAACACCGGTTTCCGGGTGCGTCGCATAGCCGCTCAGCACGTGCCTGTCACGTTGGACTGCTGTGAACCGGATACCGATCCTCCCGGAGATCCCTCTGATTGTATTTTGACTTTTTATGACAATCGTGACGATGGTCCAGCTGGAGGGGGAGAGCCTGATCCATTGGGAACCGGTTGGTCCTATCCCAATGCTCAAAGCAAGCAAACTCAGTTTCTGACAGATCTTACAGCGCGTGGATTGACCCATGAACTCATTACCTTTGAACAAGTCAATGGATGGAGTCCGGTGAATGGAACGGGTGATATGTTTGCCGGTGCGGGAGCTCCTTATGCAGGAGGTGTCTATACCAGCGCGGCGTTCAATACGTCCGGATCGATGACAGCGGGTGATGCAACAGGCAGTGTTTCATATATCGGAGCTGACAACATGGTCACCTTTTCGTTATACGATAATGGTCAGAGTGCAGGTCTTGATGAGCCAGGTATTGGCGACATGGATGGAACCAACGACATGGACCGAGGTATCAATACCACTCTCGGTGGTTACCATTTTCTGGAAGTCTTGCCCAGTGAGAATGCGGCTGGAGGTTTGACGATTGAGTTTAACACGGCTGTTCCCGCCGTGGGGATGTATTTGATGGGTGTGGAAGATGAGAAGCGTGCCATTGAAGTGGTGATTCTTTACAATGATGGCTCAACACAGGTTCGAACTACAGATGTCAGCGTAGGTCCTCACAATGAGGGAGGCACACAGTTCGTAGGTTACCTGGCGCCAGATTTGGAGGACAACACCTGCTGGATCAAGAGGATCACCTTCAATGAGGTGTATGATGGAGAAACCGGTTCTGATAGAGATATCTTCGCCATTGATGATATGATTTATCCAGCCAGGGAAATGAATCCACCAGTGGACACCCCCGAGGACTGTGAGGACGCACCGTTGGTAGTGGATGTTGAATTCAACAGTGACACGGTGGGTGCGGAGTCCAGTCATTCCAGTCTGGTGCACTCAAGTACGACCGACTGGACGGTGGTTGAGGATAGTGGAGTTAAATACTACGAGAGCACGGCCAGTCAGACCAATCTGAAGGTTGAGTTTCCATCGACCATTACCCTGGCCAACGGAGAAGCGCTCCGGGTCAAGGTGGATTATCAATACATGTCTCCGCCGACTGACCCCGGCACACAGCCCTTCAACTTCCTACGGTTTGGAGCCTACCATGACCAGGGAACCTCTGATTATGGGGATGACGTGGGTTACCTGGCTGATGTGAGTTACTGGCAGCAGGACACCACCCCTTCAGCGACCAAGACAGGTGATTATGCCGTTCGCAAGGAGGATAATTTTTACAATGATTTCGACCTGGGCCCATTGTTGGACAATCGTTCGGTAACTGAGTATCAGCCACCGTTGACGGTTGAAACAGGAGACATTGTAACCATGTTCGATGCAAGCGGGATGCGTGCGACGTGGCCCAAGCTGGCTGATGAGGGGACGAGTGCAGAACACGCCGCGGTGCTGTGTCTGGTCAATGTCGACGGGACGCTCGAGGCCAGACTCTTTCATGGGTTCCCTGTGACTTACATTGGTTCGGGAGTTGAAAGTGGTGCGGATGTCCAGTTGAGTTTCAACAGCATCTATCTGGAAAGTCCTTCTGATAACACCGGTTTCCGGGTGCGTCGCATAGCCGCTCAGCACGTGCCTGTCACGTTGGACTGCTGTGAACCGGATACCGATCCTCCCGGAGATCCCTCTGATTGTATTTTGACTTTTTATGACAATCGTGACGATGGTCCAGCTGGAGGGGGAGAGCCTGATCCATTGGGAACCGGTTGGTCCTATCCCAATGCTCAAAGCAAGCAAACTCAGTTTCTGACAGATCTTACAGCGCGTGGATTGACCCATGAACTCATTACCTTTGAACAAGTCAATGGATGGAGTCCGGTGAATGGAACGGGTGATATGTTTGCCGGTGCGGGAGCTCCTTATGCAGGAGGTGTCTATACCAGCGCGGCGTTCAATACGTCCGGATCGATGACAGCGGGTGATGCAACAGGCAGTGTTTCATATATCGGAGCTGACAACATGGTCACCTTTTCGTTATACGATAATGGTCAGAGTGCAGGTCTTGATGAGCCAGGTATTGGCGACATGGATGGAACCAACGACATGGACCGAGGTATCAATACCACTCTCGGTGGTTACCATTTTCTGGAAGTCTTGCCCAGTGAGAATGCGGCTGGAGGTTTGACGATTGAGTTTAACACGGCTGTTCCCGCCGTGGGGATGTATTTGATGGGTGTGGAAGATGAGAAGCGTGCCATTGAAGTGGTGATTCTTTACAATGATGGCTCAACACAGGTTCGAACTACAGATGTCAGCGTAGGTCCTCACAATGAGGGAGGCACACAGTTCGTAGGTTACCTGGCGCCAGATTTGGAGGACAACACCTGCTGGATCAAGAGGATCACCTTCAATGAGGTGTATGATGGAGAAACCGGTTCTGATAGAGATATCTTCGCCATTGATGATATGATTTATCCAGCCAGGGAAATGAATCCACCAGTGGATACCATTGATGTGGGTGGTCAGGTGACCTTGTTCGGGGATGGGTTGACACCTATTTCGGGAGCCACCGTGACAGTGCAAGTCGGATCCAGTAGCTACGAAACGATCACCGACAACAATGGGGAATATATAATGACAGTTCCCTCTGCAGGGGATTATATATTCAGCGCTCGTTTGCCTGCAGAAACCCGTGCCAACAAGGGAGTGGATGTCACTGATATCATTCTATTGAGAAAGCACATTCTGAATCGTGAAAAACTTCCTTCCGCCATGTCGTGGGTTGCGGCTGATCCCACCCGTGACAACTCGATAGACGTTGCCGATATTGTAGAAATGCGTAAGGTTATCCTCAACCGCACCAGTAGTTTCTCAAAGGACTCGGAAGGCAAGCCCGAGGATGTCTTTCGCTTCGTGAAGCTTGGCTTCAGGGACACAGAGGCAAATCTGAGTTTTGACACCCTTGCCGATGCTGAGGTCATTGGATTTGAGGGCACTTCAGGCAGTCTCACCGGAGTGGACTTTGCCGGTGTCAAGCTGGGAGATGTCAACAGTGATTGGAAGCCGTCTGCAAGCAACTCCACCACTCAATCTGCATTGCCTTTGGCAGGTTACCGGCCAATGGCCAGCGCTTTGCTGCACTTTGGGCAGATACGCAGCAACAACGAGGGGCAACTGGAACTACCTGTCCATGCGGCAAGCGACCAGGCAATATTCGGGATTCAGTTTGAAATGAATTGGGATCGTTCGGTGTTCGCAATTGAAAATATTACCTCGTCTATACTGCCAGGGTTCAGTCCTGATTCTCATGTCAACATTGGAGATGGCACTGCCAAAGTTGCCTGGGACGATGCCATGCTTAGTGGAGTTGAGCTGAACAGCAATCAACCACTTTTGATATTGCATTTATCACGCCTGAGCGAGGGTCCCAGTGGATTTGAACTGGAGGCACCGCTTATGGCAGGAGCGGGCGGTAGTCTGGGGCTAATACAGCCTGCATCAATCTACCTGCGGCCCGACGGCACCGCACGGTCTGCCTTGAGCGGCGCCATTAAATCCATTGAGTTGCATGGCAGTCAAGTGCGCCTGCTGGTCGATACGAAAGAAGGGCAGCATTACCAACTACAGGCAACACAGGACCTCGAAAACCCCAGCTGGCAGAACCTGATTGAGCTGGAAGGCAACAGTGCCTGGCAGGAAGTGATCTTGCACGCCGAAGCCAGCAGTGCCTTCCTCAGGCTTGTGCCAATAGAGGCGGTGATAAGGTAAGGCACTTGAGGGTGGATGTATCCGAGAACGCCTTCTTCAAGCTTGATTTGAAGCCTTGAGTTTTTGGCCGATCTTAAGTGAACTTTATGCCAAATGCGGCTGGATCTTCTCTGTATAGTTAGAGATAGATCCGGCCGCTTCGCTTGAGTTTCATCAGATCGTGGGCTTGATCACAGTGACGAGCTCCCTTTCTTTGGGTTTGGCATGCTGGATAACCTTGGGAGAACGAATGGATTCATTCAGGATGAGTTCCATGCAGTTCACCGTGATCTTTGGTATGTCAGCTTTGATTTTCAACTGTCTGGGCATTTTTGCTTATTCCACCGAAACCGCATAACTTTTTTTGGCAAAAATCAAACTGACTTGAATGATTTTGCTGAGTTTGCACATGTCTTTTGTTTCGAACCGATGTGCCCGCTGATGGTGGGCAGACAAATCGATATGAATACAATCCCTACCTTCGCGCTTACTTAAAACGGAAGTGAATTTGCTGCCTTCTGTCAAACAACCTAATGATGCACCGGACGGATGAGAACCTTGCCAGGCTGTTTTCAAATGAATTAAGTAGGTTTGAAGATTCTTTAAAGTTTACAATTAAGTAAATTTTACTCTTTACGTGGTAGTTTAGGCGCTTATATTAACTAATCAGTTAATTAATTGAAGATATTGCTATGTTCGCACAGTTTTTTCTGCAAATTGCACCTAACGCCTCAGGAGCTGATCTGGCACATTTACTTGGGAAATCAAAACCCTATGTAGCGCAGCTAAGAACGGGTAAGCGCATTCCTACAGATGAGGATGTTATTCTTCTTGCGCAGAGTTATGCCCCAAATCAAATGGAAGAATGGATGCTTTGCGCTTATCTGGACCGGTTACAAGGCAAGGGATTCAAGGACTGTGAGTTGAAGAAATCGGGTATCGCTTCCATCCGGAAGTTGATGAGACATTGTAAACCCCAACAGCACATCGCGGGCAGCAGGACACTACGGGAATTTCCAGATGCCTTTTCTCCTCTGGCGATTATCATGGGAGATAAACGTGAAACTAGGGGGCGTCATATCGGTGCTGGTGATTTTGGAGTACATACGACCACCACCGCTGATTCGCGATGGCTCATGAGTTTAGGCCTGAGCAATGATGTTGTGCACTACATTGACAAGGATTTTGTTCTTATGGAGGAAGGATCATTGATCAAGCGTTTTGCAGAGAAAAACCTTCTCGTGATAGGAAGCCCGGCTGTCAATCATCTATCCAGAAGAATCAATCGATCTTCCATTTTCAGATTCAATATCAACAGTGATGTGGACGAGGGATTGGAAGAAATCATCGCCACAGCAAAAGCGAAATCCAAGTCAAAAGATGAGCTTGCATTGTTTTATCAAGAGTCAAAAGAAGACCTTATCAAGTTGATGCGTTATCTTTTTGTAGGAGGGATTGTCGATCCGACCTATCCAAAGGGTGATTATGTGACTTCCACTTATCATAAAATGCCGGGGAATATAGATACGGACTTTGGTGTGCTTTCCTTTGCTGCCAACCCGTTTTATGAGGCAAAGTGTCAGGCTGAAGGGCGCCCCAACGATCATAAGTATATTTCTATTTTCGCAGCAGGCATTCACCACCCTGCGACGGCTCATGCGATTCGCCAGCTCGGTACTTACGGAAAGGAAACCGGTACTTTTGATCAACATCCCTACGGCGGAGTGTTCCGTGTCGAACTCGACCTGCAACAACATTTCTTCTCAGATCGTGTTCAGGATGGAGGATTCCAGTGGGAGGATGATGCGGACGACCAACGAATGCCCATTGAGGACCAAGGTAAATGTCTTATCTCAGAGCTGGAATACATTGAAAATGAAAGACGTTTAGAAAATCTTAATACACTTCAATTAAAACCTGAGCACGCCCTCGAGGCGCGCGGTCTAATTCATGCCTTGCAACTTAATGGAGGTGCAATGTGAGAAAGCGACATATCAAAACAAGATCATTCCCGCGCGTTGGTTTGGTTGGTAACCCAAGCGACGGATATTTCGGGCGTACCATTGCTTTCACATTCAAAAATTTTAATTCTGAAATTCTCTTGGGTGAGGATTCAACCCGTATCAGTTTTGTCAATCGTGAGTCTGAATTCGATTCCGTCGAAGATCTTTGTGATCATATTCAACTCCACGGATACTATGGTGGCATTCGGTTGTTGAAAGCCGCCATCAAACGCTTTCGCGACCATTGCCGTGAAAATGGCATTCAGGTTGATTTGGACAAAAAATTCAAAATAACCTACTCATCCAACATTCCCCAGCAAGTTGGATTAGCTGGGTCTAGCGCGATTATTACTGCTACTTTCAGAGCCCTGATGGATTTCTATGAAGTTGAGATTGAGAATCGAATTTTGCCCAATCTTATCCAGGAAGTTGAAACAAATGAACTCAAGATTCCTGCCGGACTGCAGGACCGCGTCGTTCAGGTATATGACGATTTGGTTTTCATGGATTTTGACAAGAAGCGAATGGAACGTGATCAACATGGCCTATATGAAACGATCAAGGTCAAAACCATGCCGAATTTCTACATTGCTTACCGTGCTGATTTATCCGAAGGCACTGAAATTTCCCATAACAGGCTTAGATATAAATACGACGAAGGAGATAAGGACGCTCACGAAGCCATGGCCTTCTGGGCGGATCTGACCATTACAGCAAGGAAGGCGCTGGAAGAAGGAGATACCAATACGTTGTTCAAATGTATCAACGCCAACTTTGATCAACGCCAAAAACTCTACGAAAAACTAAAAATCCGAATGAAACCGGAGCATCGCGAAATGGTTGAGTTGGCAAGAGAGGCGGGAGTTAGTGCTAAATTTGCAGGCTCGGGTGGTGCTATCGTTGGGATATATCGGAAAGATTCTGATTATGCCAAACTGAAAAAACAACTCCAGAAACGGGGGATCAATGTGCTGAAGCCCACATTCAACGAGGAGGGAACCCTTTGATAAAAAAGGCAGTCATTCCAGCAGCTGGATTTGGAACCAGGTTTTTACCAGCTTCCAAATCCATCCCCAAAGAGATGATTCCAGTGGTTGACAAACCTACGATCCAATATGTGGTGGAAGAAGCTGTTGAGGCAGGTATTGAAGAGATTTTAATCGTTGTCAGTTCGGGTAAAGATGCCATCAAGGATCACTTCAGAACGCATGCTGAACTCGAAGCGTTACTCGATAAGAAAGGTAAGACAGATGCATTGGAATGTATACAAGCCTTGTCAGGATTGGCACGTATTCAATATGCGAACCAGCTTGAAATGAAAGGACTTGGGGATGCGGTGCTTTGTGCGAAAGAGTTTGCTGGGCAAGATCCCGTAGCTATTCTTTTGGGTGATACAATCATTCGATCCAAATCCGAGCAATCGGCACTGCAATCAATGGTAAGGATTCAAGACAAACATGGCGGATCAGTCATTGCCCTGAGAAAAATGCCCCGTTCCAGGATCAGTCAGTATGGCGTCGTTTCGGGTAAGGAATTTGGAGAAGGGATCATTGAAATTGATCATCTGGTTGAAAAACCTTTGGCAGAGAAAGCGCCTAGTTTACTAGCGGTATCGGCGCGTTACATTGTGACTCCCAGAATATTTGAATTCCTAGAAAATACCAAACCTGGATTCGGAGGAGAAATTCAGATCACAGATGCGCTTAATGCACTTGCAGCCGAGGAACGCATGTTTGGATTTCAATTTGAGGGTTCACGTCTCGACATTGGCAATAAATTGGAATTCATCAAAAGTAACCTTCTCATGGGATTAGAGCGCGCCGATATTCGAGATGACTTGATGACTTTTCTCAAGGAACTGGTTTGAGAAAACTGTTCCTTCAATCATCACCCTTTTCGTAATTACATTAAGTTTGGTGAAAAGTCAGGAATTGTGTCAGGATCCTGATAAGGCATCCGTTTTTTAATTATTGCTGAAAAGCAACCTAAAGTGACAGAAGGCTTTTGTGCATGAACCCTAAAAAGCAACTAGCTCAAATAAGAGCTTTTACATTGATTGAATTGCTTGTGGTGATTGGCATTATAGGCATCCTGGCTGGATTGCTTTTGCCTGTCCTCTCAAAGGCCAAGGGAAAGGCGAAGCAAATCCAATGTGCCAGCAATTTGAGGCAACTCATGTTGGCTCTTCAGATGTATGTTGACGATCATGATGACCAGATACCACCGCGCATATCCTTCGGTCCAAACTGGATGAATTCACTTCAACCATATTACATCGACAAAAACCTCATTCGTTGTCCTACCGACGGCCCCAAGGCACAGCGCAGCTATTTGATAAACGGCTTCAATGATTATTTTGCTGTGACACTTTCCAAACCAGAATTTGAAGAATTCAAGGAATGGAGAGGATCTCAAAACATGAAACTGGTTTCCATCCAGAACCCCTCTGAAACGATCATGTTCGGTGAAAAGAAGAAGGACAGGGAGGATGTGCACATGGACTTTTACCAAGGTGAAGGTAATGATGTAGAAGCCATTGATCAAAACAAGCATAACGCATCTGGTGATCAATCTGAAAGCGGTGGCTCGAATTTTGCATTTGCAGACGGCAGCGTTCGTCTTCTCAAGTATGGAAAATCTCTAAGTCCCAAAAATTTGTGGGCAGTCACCGACCAATGGCGAAATGCTCCATCTCCTTTAGAACAATCTGAATCTGTTGAATAAAGCACTCAAAAACTCAATCAACATTACAATGAAATCATCCAACCTAACGTATGTGCTCTTTTTCGCCTCCACAGTAATGGCATCAGAAATTATTGGTGACCCAGGCGAATTCTACCGTAAACAACATAAAAATCTTGTGGCCCAATATGACCGAGACGGTGACGGGTTTCTTGATGCAGGAGAACGGGAAAAAATGCGTAACACTCCCAAGACTCAGGCCAAGGGGTGGGGTAGAGGCAAAAAAAACGAAAAGAAACGCGTTCGAAGAGACATGCCTAAACACTGGATTGAAAAATACGACAAGGATGGAGATGGAGGCTTGTCGGATAAGGAAGCAGATAAAGGTTATTGGACGGAGAGAGGCATCTTGTTCAAGAATTATGATCAGAATAAGGACGAGAAACTAGACAAGCAGGAAGCTGATAAGCTCTCTGGAGATATTGAGGATGGAAAATTTGAAAGCTGGGATCATTTTGTCGCTACAACAACACTTAAAGACGCAACTGGAAAAGATGGAAAAAGAAAATCAAACCTAAGTGCCCGACAGCGAGAGTGGATCAAATATGATACGAATGGAGATGGAATAGCATCCAAGGAAGAAATCGCTGCTATCCGAAAATCTAAAAACTAGCCAAATACTGCTACTCATCCTATTTCATTGAATGAACAAACTGCGCTTTCCAAAACAGGGTTTCTACTTGGTTTTGCTGACTGGAATCCTTTTCATAACGGTTCATGCCCGCCTCATGGCTGCCGAAAAAGTCAAAGTTGTCAAACTGAGCCAAGATCAGGGTTTTTATAAAACACCCTTTACCCTCACGCTGCGAACTTCCACGCCTGATGCCAATATTCGATACACAACCAATGGATCCATTCCTGAAGAAAATTCAGGTTTGGTTTATTCCGAACCTTTGACTATTGGCCAAACCATGGTCCTTCGGGCCAGAGCCTTTAAGAAAGGCATGGCCCCGTCTAAGGTCAAAACACGTACCTTTTTATTTCCTGAAGACATCATTCGTCAATCACCTGATGGATTACCTCCAGAGGGGTTCCCTTTTGCATGGGGCCCCAATCGTGTGGACTACGGGATGGATCAGCGGATTGTGAATGATCCTGCTTACAGGGAAGAAATTATTGATGGTTTCAAATCCCTGCCTGCATACTCAATCGTCACCGAGATGAAACATTTGTTTGATGCGGAAGATGGGATTTATGCCAATGCGCGCAACGATGGTCGAGAATGGGAGCGCCCTGCTTCTGTCGAATTATTGCATTCAGATAAGCGCAATGGATTCCAAATCGATTGTGGGATACGTATAAGAGGCGGTTTCAGTCGAATGCCAAACAATCCAAAGCATGCATTTCGATTGTTTTTTCGTAAGGAGTATGGCGATTCCAAGTTAAAGTATCGCTTGTTTGGGAAGGATGGAGCCAAGGAGTTTGACAATCTTGATCTGCGATGTTCATCCAATTACTCCTGGCATATGGGAGACCCTCGTGGCGCCATGATCCGTGATCAGATCAACCGTGACCTTCAATTGGCAATGGGCCAGCCAGCCATGCGTGGATACTTCTGCCATCTTTTCATAAATGGGCACTATTGGGGCTTGTACAACACCTGTGAACGACCTAAAGCTGCTTATGGTGCATCTTATTTTGAAGGAAAAAAAGAGGATTTCGATGCGATCAAGGTGGGTAAGGATGAAGGGGGAATCATGGCAACCGATGGTAATCTGGATGCCTGGAGAAAAGTATATAAAATGGCAACCGCGGGCGTCTCGACGAATGATGACTATTTCAGTCTGCAGGGAAAAAACGCTGATGGGGCGATCAATCCTAACGGAGAGACCCTCATCGACGTGGATAATGTCATTGATTATGCCATGGTCATTTTTTACGGAGGAAACCTCGATGCAGCCATTACATGGTTTGGTGGGGACCGATGGCATAACAACTGGCATGGAATTCGAAATCGAAGCGGTGATGAGGGATTCAAGTTTTTCATTTGGGACGCAGAACATACCTTTCTGGTGGAGAGTATGAACAAAGGGCTTCACGAGGATCGTACTGGTCCTTTTCCTGCGGGGCAGCAGTTTGGATCCAGCAACCCGCAATGGCTATGGCAACAATGCCTCGAGAACGAAGAATTCCGCATGCGCGCAGCGGACCGTATCCGTGAACTCTATTATGGTGAGGGACTCTTAACGCCGAAGGCGGTGCGAGCCATCGTTACCAAACGCATGCATGAAATCGAGTCAGCCGTCATTTGTGAATCAGCGCGATGGGGGGATGCCGCCAGGCGAGATAATCCGTTGAATCGCGATGACCATTGGCGCCGGGAAATGCAACAGATTCTAGAAACTTATATACCCCAGCGTAGCGACATAGTGCTCTCGCAACTCTTCCGTCAGGGTATATTACCGGATTTCGAACCTGCCGTTCTCTCGGTTGAAAACGGTAAGATTGAGATGTCCGCCGGACAAGGGACCATTTATTACACGTTGGATGGTGCGGATCCGCGCATGATTGGAGGAAAACCTTCGACAACCGCCAAAGTATACAAGGCTTCCTTCGAACTAGATCAAGCAATCCAAATCAAATCCAGGGTAATCTATCGCAACGAATGGAGTACACTCTCGACGCTGTCGAATTAATCAGGACGGTTCAGTTGCTGTCTCTTATACACATCTCCGAGCCCACGAGACCGAGGCTGATCT
>OJCR01000060.1_pt1 | contig 56551 bp, 52 predicted proteins | sample 1591611 | NCBI WGS metagenome assembly OJCR01 (sample SAMN05416815, study PRJEB24817) | seawater metagenome | isolation source: Sea water | place: Canada:Atlantic | collected 2013-07
TTGGGATGTGCGCAACAGGCGCTCGATCCCGATATAAATGACGCTACCATTGAGGTGCTCAATCGTAACGGAATCGAAGTAATAATTCCTGAAACCCAAGGGTGTTGCGGTGCGCTGAGCTGGCATGTCGGCGAATTAAAAGAGGCCCAAAAATTTGCGATCAATAATTTGGGCGCATTTCCAGCTGACGTGGATGCGGTGATCACCAATGCCGCTGGATGCGGTTCCGGAATTCACGAATACCCGTTGATCCTAAAAGGCACATCGGCGGAAGCCGCCGCGCAAGCGATGGCCGAGCGCACCTGCGATATCTCGGTCTATCTGAGTCGATTGGACGAACTCGCTCCGATTCCCGCCCCCAAAGCATCCTTACGAATTGCGTATCACGATGCCTGTCACCTCGCCAACGCCCAGGGCGTGCGAATCGAACCGCGCGACCTACTCAAACTGATTCCAAAGGTGGAGGTCGTTGAAATTCCCGACGGTGGCACCTGCTGCGGATCGGCGGGGACCTACAATATCGATCAACCGGTGATCGCTGCTTCTCTCGGACAAAAGAAGGCTGACCACGTCCGCTCCCTCGAACCTGATTTAGTGGCTTCGGGTAACATTGGTTGCCTGACCCAGATGAAGACTCACCTCGCGTCACCGACGCAGTCTGCTATTCCAGTCCGGCACACTATCCAGGTTCTGCGAGACGCCTATGCGGGGAAACTTGGCTGAAGAGCGCACTCTAGGTCTCGCCAAGCGGATTCAGATCCTACTAGAGCTTGATCATGTCAGATTCACCCGAACCGGTTTCACCTCAAGCTAGCGACCCCTGCCCCTGCGGCAGCGGCAATCCCTTTGGGGAATGTTGCTCGCCAATCATCAGTGGCGAATCTCCCGCGCCGAACGCTGAACGCCTCATGCGTTCTCGTTACACGGCTCACGCGACTCACGATTTCCCTTATCTCCACCGCACCTATGCGGAAACCAAGGACACTCCTTATGAAGTGGAGGAATACGGCAACGACATCGCCTGGACGAAACTGACGATCAACGCCCACGAGGCCGACATTCGACCTGGCATCTCCCACGTCGATTTCTCCGCCCACTTCACCGAAGACGGCCGCTCGGGAGTCATGCACGAAAAGTCCGAATTCGAACTGATCGACGGCAATTGGATTTTTTCCAAGACCCTGCGCGAAGGTCCGGCTCCAGCGAAAGCCGCCCCCAAGATCGGTCGAAACGATCCTTGTCCATGCGGTTCAGGCAAAAAATATAAAAAATGCTGCGGCCGGTAATTCCGATCAGGCACCGGTAACGTCAACCGTTTCACCTGTGTTCATCGCTCGGTAGATGGACTCGATGATAACCATATCCCGGCGACCCATCGCGCCGCCGACAGCTGATTCGCGATCCTCGAGGATGCACCGCGCAAAGGCATCCATCTGTCGGGCCTGCTGAGTGACGGGGGCAAATTGCAATGGGCCTCCATGGGTTGCACCCGCTAAATCACTGGAAGTGAACGCCGGCTCGAGTTCGAACCACCGCTTACCACCTTCGGCCCGAAATCGATTCGCCGACTCGTTGTAGCTTGTGCGCCCTACGCATCGCTCGCCACCCGGAAAGTCCATCGTCCACTCAAGAGTCTCTTCGACATCAACGAAGCGGTCTGGCCGTAGTTTCGGCAATTGACGGGCAGAGACCGAAGTCGGGGCCAGCCCTCCAGCCGCCATGCAAGCGCCCTGAATCACATAAATTCCAAGATCCATCAAAGGACCGCCACCCGCCAGAACTTTGGTCGCACGCCAGGCATTGCCCCGTAGTTCAAAACTCAGAGATCCACGGATGTGATCGAAGGGGGCCTCCTTCTCCCGCGCCAAGTCCCTCAATACCTCATGATACGGATCAAAATGGAGCCTATAACCCAGAGAGAGTTTCACCTCCGCGGTTCGACAAGCCCCGATCACCGCATCGGCTTCAGCAACTGAGACAGTGAAAGGCTTCTCGCAGATGACATGTTTACCCGCGCGGGCCGCTTTAATGCAGTGCTCCGCGTGAAGTGCATTCGGGGTAACGACATACACGATATCGATGTTAGGATCGTCCGCGAGGCGATCCATCTCCTCGTAGTGGTAAACCGAGTCACCCGAGAAATCGTAATGATGCGCCCATGCCGCTCCCTTCTGAGCTGAACCAGTGACTACTCCCGCAAGCCGGCAAAACTCTGTTTCACGAAGCGCGGGACGGAGTTTGGAATTAGCATAGCTCCCTAGGCCAACGAGTGCGACGCCCAGTTGACGGCGAGGACGCGTTGCCGATCGAACAACAGCAGCGGGAAGGAGCACCGAACTCGCGGCCACACCAGCGGCCTTGAGCCAGGTGCGTCGACGGATGGTTCGATTCAGTCGTTCCATCTGCCTAAATTAATCCCACGTGATTTAAGTTACCACGGTTTTCGCGGGCCCCGGAATTTACGGACGCTTCAGTCCCAGCTTATCCAGTTTCTTGTAAGCAATATTCCGCACGTAAGAATTACGCGGATTGAGCCGAACATAATCCTGATGATAATCCTCGGCGGGGTAAAACTTCTTGAGCTTAACGATTTCGGTGATCACCGGCCTTTCGTGGTTCTCGCGGGCGACACCTCTACTAGCGTGTGCCTCTTCGAGTTGCTCATCGTTGTGCACCAAAATGATACTGCGATAATGAGGACCAAAGTCCGGCCAAACCCCTCGTGGATCCGTGACATCATGGGTTTTCCAGAAATAGTCGATCAAGTCGCGGTAGGATGTCTTTTCGGGATCGAATGTGATTTGAACCACTTCGGCATGCCCCGTGCGACCGGCGCTGACCTGCTCGTAAGTAGGGTTTTTCTCGGGACCACCAGCATAACCCGATACCACGTCCAAGACGCCCGGCAACTGTTCGTAAACCGCCTCAACACACCAGAAACAACCGGCCCCAACCGTTGCTTTCTCGGTCGCCGCAAAACCGGCCGTGCTCAATATGAGAGTTAAAAGAATCTGAGGAATGCGCTTCATAAGGAGTAGGACAGAAATTGCCGGACAATTATTCCCCGCGAGGAATTTCAATTAGTGGAACGGAGGAGAAAATACTTTGCGCGTATTCCAAGATTTTTCCAGCGTGCGCTGCAGTAAATCTCATGGAAAAGGACCATTCGAAATCACCGACCAACCGCAAACTTGGATGGTGGTGGGGATTTGTCGCTCTGCTAACTGCCTCACTACCTTGGTGGCGAAACCACGGATTTATTCGCGATTTCATGGACTATGGCTTGGTCATGGCCGGCGCTGGGCGTATCGGCGACGGCGAAGCTCCTTACGTAGATTTTGTAACTCCAATCCAAGCTGGATTCCTCTATTTAAATCGTTGGATGGAAGTTCTGGGAGGCGGCACATTCATCGGGATGACCTATGGGGGACTCCTGTTGATCGTCGGCGGCTGGTTTGGGCTGCAGCACTTGCTGAAGCCACGCGTGGGCACTTTGGGAGCAGGAGCGATCGCGTGGGTGATCATCGTTTGCTCCGCTAGCCAGCACACGATCATCTGGCACAATACCTTGGGGGTTTTTTGCATCGCACTGGTGACTTGGTCAGCAGCGATGGCCCCGGGGCTCTCCAAGCGGAGCTGGATATTGCATTTAGTGATGGTCGGGGGACTTTGGCTGGGAGGGATGAACAAGGTCAGTTTCCATCTGATCGCAATTTGCGGGGCATTAGGATTCGTTGTTCGCGCCGCTCTACTCCAGCACATCGACCGCCGTTCTCTGGCTCAGAGTATCACGTTGATCATTCTCACCGGGGTGATGCTGCCGATCGGCACGGAACTCTTCATCACCGGGGCAAGTTTCCAGCAGTGGTCATACAACGTGCTGCAACTGGCGGGAGGTAGCAGAGCAGAATATGTAACTGAGTTACTCACCTGGGATTTTTACCTGCGTCCGCTACACGACTACTATGGTCCGTTGGTAATTCCTCAATTTGGACTGATTACGCTTATTCTATTTGGCGGAATCGGATGTCTGGGGTGGAAGAATAGAACGTCGCTCGATCGCGCCATGATTTTAGTCGCCGCAACCGGATGCGCCCTGTGCGTATTGCTGTTGCTGGCCACTAATCAAGAGATCGCCTACATCTCCGCATCAGCTGCGGTGTGTCTCGGCACGGCTCTTTTCCTTGGTTTTGGACTACAACTTCCCCCTCGAGGCAACACCGTCACGCTAGTTCTAATAACCATTATATTTGCCCTGCCGGCTTGGCGATCGGCGTGGCTGGGTGAACGGGTTCTTTTTGGACACTCAGCTTCAGCGCGGAGTGAATATCGGATATTGTCAGAGGAGGGTTCTGCATTCAGCTACCTTGCAGGCGTGCGCATACCTTCCGAGTCGGTGGATTCATATTCCGTTTTAGTCGATTTGATCAGTCCGCCAAACGCACAGGGTCAGCATCGCGTGTTCTATGGGACAGGCGTCGAATGGCTTGAACGCGTGTGGCCGACAGAAAAACACCCGGGGCTCCCACTTTGGATGCATGATGGGACTTCATATGGTCCCTCCGAATCACAACTGCTGCAACGGTTGGTCAATCTACCATCAAGATTCAATCAACTCGTTTCATCGGTTCCATGGGATCACTGGCCCGGTCAGGCACACGTGCCGATCGACGAGTTCGCGATTTCCCGGTTTTGCGGCTCCGTGCTAAAACTCTACGAGATTCCTCAAATCATGGCGGAGGACCGTCTTCAGTTAAAACTGATCAACACATTCAAAACCAACTTCGAACCGCGATTGTTAGAATTCGATGAGTATACCTTGCTGTATACAGATGAAACAGGTCGGCCTTTGTTCGGGACCACCAGCGAACCCATAAGTATCAAACTCAACTGGAAAGGGAGCCGGGCCCGAGCCGAACCAATCCTAATGCGAGGCTCGGCCTCGCCCAACGCCAAGGTTCGAGCCAAATTCACTATCGAATATGAGGTCGACGGCACCTGGCATCATATTTGGTCCGAAAACCTCGAACTACTCCCTGGAGAGGAAACAATAACACGGCAGACCGTCTTCGATTGTCGCCAACGCGAGCTTCGATTCCGGGTGGAACTTGATGCTTCCGACTACGGCAAAGGGCTCGCTGGCTGGTTTCCGCCAACCCTGCTCGATTCGCAAGCTTCCCCTCACCTTCCGCCACCGCTGACACACAACGCTTCCGCCGTTAACCCGGAGACCGATGGCATAGAAACCGCTCTCCTAGCTACCGACTGGTCCCCAGACCAAATCTACCTTAGAGGAGGAAAGGCGAGTGCAGACGGACTCGTTTTGTCCCCCGGAGATCAGATTTGGTTAAGAGCAGATCAGCCGCTGAGCGCGCTGGATGGAGAATTACGGGTCGACGGCAATACTACGGAAAAAATGCCTTTGGTGAGAATCCTTTGGTATAAAGCCGGTAGAGTTCAAATGGCCTGGCAGGGGACCTTGGACGAAAACCAACCCATTCGGCCTTTCCACGCTTGGTCGGTCGGCCCAGAGGGATGGTTCGGCATTATCGTGGACCATCAGCTCAATACCGCTCCGGTATCGGTAAAGATAACCCGAATCGAACAACAAAACTAACTTAGCTGATTCCATTTATTCGTCGGTGAATTCAATGAAGCGACGAGATCCGGAGCGGAAATGGCTGCAACGGGGAACGAATTGTTATCAAACGACCGAACACGGTTGAAAATCCCCATTGACAGATGGTGACCGAACACGGTTCCATCTCCGTCTTTTTCCGATATGAGCACTACTGAAGAAACCGAACAACGCAGCATTTCTCCCGCCGAGATCCCATTCTCGACGCCGGACGCGTTGAAGCCATATATCACCGACACTGGGAAGATTCTTCCTCGTAAATACACGCATTTGTCGGCCAAGGAGCAGCGACGCATTACCAAAACGGTTAAGCGCGCGCGAAACCTGCTTTTTGCACAGTAAGCGAAACGAAGTTTTCCTACATTCGAGCCGGTGCGTGAAATATGCCCCGGCTTTTTCATGCACAGGAACTAATGAAAACGCGGATCTATCGCCCCACTCCAGTCAATTTGAAAAGATTGGCTGCCGTCCTAAAGCGGGGAGACTTAGTCGCTGTGCCTACGGAAACAGTATATGGGCTTGCTGCTGATGCGACCAACCAAAGTGCCTGCAAAAAGATTTTTACGGCCAAGAACCGCCCCAGCGAAGATCCCCTTATCGTGCATGTTCATAGCCTGGAACAGGCCCACGGACTTGCCCAATGGAATGAAACAGCCCACCAGCTGGCCGATCGGTTTTGGCCCGGCCCACTGACACTGGTACTGCCTAAAAAAGCTTCGGTATCAGACGTCATCACGGCAGGGCTTGATTCCGTCGCGATTCGGATGCCCAGTCATCCCGTGTTTCGCAGTCTGCTGCAAACGGTGAAGGTCCCTCTGGCTGCACCCAGTGCCAACCCATTCGGATACATGAGCCCGACTTCAAGCGCTCACGTAAAAAGCGGTCTGGATGGGAAAATTCCTGCAATCCTTGAAGGCGGCCAGTCCGCAATTGGCGTCGAGTCAACTATCCTGGACATTAGGAACGGAGAATCGCCTGTTTTGTTGCGACCGGGTGGCGTGACGAGCACGGAGCTCAGAAAGATACTTGGAGACAGTTTGAGACTGACTAAATCAGTGATACCTGAAGGCGAGGCGGCCATTGCCCCGGGAATGTTAAAACGACATTATAGTCCAAAAACGTCCGTGACTCTATATCGAAGCTTTCCGGCCGAGTTGAGCGAACAAGAGGCCTGGATCCATTTCCACCTCAGGGATTCGTTACAAGCGTTGCCGACAAATCAATGTGTCTTGGCACCAGATAACCAGGGCCGAACAGCAGCAAACCGGCTATTCTCCATCCTACGTGCGGTTGACTCCGGGGGATACCCGAGAATCAACATTCAGTTGGTTCCGGAAACCGATGCTTGGGCAGATACCATAAATGACCGGCTGCAAAGAGCAGCCGCTCGCTGAATCAAATAACTCCGAGGCTAACTAGCGTTCGGGGGTATCGTCGTTCTTCGACATCACAACGTAGTAATCCTTATAAGATTTGTCGTAGTATTGAGCGTAGTAGTAACCGGAAACCGCCAAGTTGAGACCATTCAAAACTGCTCCGAATACCGGCACACCGCTCTCTGATAACTTTTTCGCAGCAAATTGCGCTGCCTTACGACGAACCTTATTGAAAAATATCGAGAAAAGAGCACCATCCATCAACCGAAGGATCACCATCGCATCGCTAACCGCTGGCTAGTGGCGGCGTATCAAAGAACACCCGATCATAACGTCCCCTGAGGTCTGTAACCATTTGCTCGAAGCTCTTACTATTTAGGATGTGAGTAGGATTCTTAGCCCGTCCACCGGTTGGAATGACATCCAGATTAGGGGCTACATTTTTAAGGATTACTTCGTCCAACGTTCCGGAACCTCCTACGATATCAATAACGCCTTTGATGTTCTCTAGTTGTACAGTCTTGTGAATGTTCGGCTTCCTTAAGTCACAATCAACAATCACTACTTTCTCCCCATGGGCCGCGTAGGTCATCGCGACATTCGTTGTCACAAATGACTTACCCTCACCAGGAATCGTGCTGGTTGTCAGAATGCATTTCGCATCCTTCGCCTCAGGCTTGAGTCGCATTGCCGAATGAAGAGTCAAAAAGGCCTCCGAAACCTGTCGATCAGCATTGGTTAAAACAACTTTAGCCTTTTCAACCGCGTCCAACTTCTTGATTTGCGGAATAATGCCAATCAAAGGAACCCCGATTACCGATTCGATATCGAAAGAGCTTTTAACCCGATCGTCCACGACCCCGAGTATTTCCCACGTGCCCCGCCCTCTCGAAAACCGGATCCCCGATTCCACCGCGATGAAAGTTCTCGTGAGTTGGAAACGTTGGCTACCCATTTACGTTTACCGGGCGAGGTCCGGCTGGAAGATGCAGGCATTTCCTCTCCAAATGACGATTTGGACACTATTGTTGCTGGTCTCCGCCTATCTCGGAGCCGGGACAGCCCTATTTCTGAACGACACGCACCGGCACAACCTCGCCGGTATATCTTGGTTTGATCGGATATACCCCCCGAACTGGGATGAATACCGGGAAGCCAGAGGGGATTCCTACATAACACAGGCCCAAGATTCGATCGAGTCGGGCGATTTCTCGAAATCGTTCCACCAGGTGCGAGCGGGACTAGCGAGATCTCCTCACCATTTAGATGGGAGATTACTACTGGCAGATCTGTATCAGGCCATGGGACTAGGTGACCTAGCCCTAAATACTCTGGTTGAATGCACAAAATATCATTTCAACGAAACCCCCTATCTGAGCCGTGCTATTCAGGTTTTGTTCTCCCAGCAGAGAGACTCGGAGATCGTGAAGCTTTGCGATTCTCTATTATCCAATGGGGAACTTAGTTCTAAATCCGAACAACTCCTTCGAATAGCGAAAGCAAATGCGCTCTTTTTCCGCGGCAACTTTGACCAGACCGAGGACACTCTGAGCGACGAGCACATCAGTAAGTTGCCCGAAAGCCGTCTACTACAGGCTAAAATCGAGTGGGATCGCGGTTTTCCGGAACTCGCGCTCGCGCTTATTAAGTAACTGAATATCGAATTCCCCAAAAACCTAGAGATCTATAGACACCAGATCCAATGGCTCATAGCCGACGGACAGGTCGAATCCGCAAGACAAACGAGCTTCCTTCGGCGGATCAAATATCCAGACCAGGCTCAACCCCGCATCGACATGCTCTACGCATTCGACAAGGCAGGCGAGGAGATCGCCGTCGAGAATGATGCTCAATCACTACTACGAGAATTCCACGGAAACTACTCGGTGTTGCTGCAGCTAGGTGATTTTGCGGCCAACACCGCCCGGGTGGATGTCGCCCAACACGTTGTGACCCAAGCCACCCAGCAGAGTATGGCGCTCGAAGGCCCCGCGCTGATGGTCGTTGAAGCGATTATTACCGCCGGCGACTACCGTAGCGCCCTCGATCAAACCCAGCAGACACTTGCCGATAATCCCGAGTGGGAGGATAAACTCGCTCCCGTATTCAACGGTTTGCAAGCAATCTGCTACCACGCTTTGGGGGAACGAGAAGAAGCTAACTTATTTTTAGGAAACTACTTAAACCTGGACGCACTCCGAGCAGAAAACCTCGTCGCGGTCTCCAAGCGCTTGGAGGATGTCGGAGCAAGTCGTGAAGCCCGAATGGTCCTCAATCATGCAGTCCAACGGGATTCATTAAATCAAGCAGCCCTGACTCGACTGATAGAATTCGACTTAAAATCCGCAAACGCACCAGAACTCCCCTCGAATCTGCGGCAAATTATGGATATGAGGCGCCCTCCGACGACCCTACTCCGACAAGCCTACGACAGAATCGGGCAAGATCGATTTATGTTCGTCGAAGATCGGAATCAATTGATGCAACAATTATTGGCCAAATTAACCGGCTGACCGACTCGCCCGAAGTGCCCCCTCCGGCTCACATCGCCCCCCTAAACTCAGCAAGCGCTGATAATAAACGCTCGTTCTGGGCGGCACTTCCCACCGTGATCCGCACCCACTCCGGCAGTCCGTAAACCCCAACCGGACGCACGATCACCCCAACTCGTTGAAGTGCAGAGAATAACACTTTTCCGTCTCCTACTTTAACCAGCACGAAATTCCCCACGCTAGGGACAAAAGGTAATCCCAAGTCCGCCAAACCAAGCTCCAGTTGCTCCAGTCCTTCCCGATTGGTTTGCCGGCAACGCTGGATCCAATCGTGGTCATCCAAGGCCGCCAACGCCCCCGCCTGGGCCACGGCGTTCACATTGAAGGGCTGCCTCGAGCGTTGCAACAATCCCGCCAGCTCAGAATTCATCCGCCCATATCCCACCCGCAGGGCGGCTAAACCGAAAATCTTGGAGAAGGTCCGCAGAATCACCAGAGGACGACCTGCGGCAAGCAAGTCACTCCAATCAGGCTCTTTATCCAAATATTCAGCGTAGGCTTCATCGATAATGACTACAATATTCTCCGGAAGTGATCTCACCCAATTGATCATCTCCGAAGCCTCATTGGTTGTCCCTGTCGGATTATTGGGGCTTGGCAGAAAAATCATCTTCGTTCGATCCGTAACTGCTGCGGCCATTGCCGAAAGATCGTGCACATGATCGCACAGCGGAACTTCCACCGGCGTCGCACCAAAGAGTAAGGTGACCAGCTTATAGACGATAAATGCCGGCGTCCCCATGAGCACCTCATCTCCTGGCCGCAAAAATACATGCCCGAGCAACTCCAACAGCTCATTGGAGCCATTCCCCACCACGATTTGATCACTCGCCAAATCATGCCGCGTCGCCAGTCGTGCCCTCAATTGGATGCATCCGCCATCCGGGTATAGTGCTGCGCCTTCCAACGCCTGCCGCATCGCATTCAATGCCAACGGCGATGTCCCCAGCGAATTCTCATTCGAAGCCAATTTGATGATGGTGCCCGGATTCAAACCCAGCTCGCGAGCCACGTCCTCAATCGGTCTCCCTGGCTCGTAAACCGGCTGACTCAATATATGGGGATTTACGAGGTCGGTCAGATTCATGAGGTCTACCCAACACGATTCGACAACCACGCCAAAACCAATTTTCATTTTCCCCATGTTATCGCTTCGCCTCAGCCTCCGGTTCGCATTGCTCGGGGCTATTGCATTTCTGCCAATCCACATCTTCGCCACCGTCGAATTAACCCGCGGAACGATCGACGGTGCTCACTACACGATAGCCCGTGATTCGGATCGAGAATGGAACCACTCTCTGTTACTGATTGCTCACGGTTTCCGCTCTGATGCCGCCCCGCTTGTCGCCGACCTGTTCCCCGACCAAGCAGCTTACGCATCCCTGATCGACGAAGGCTGGATCATTGCAAAAACGAGCTACCGTCGCAACGGCATGATCATCGCCGACGCCATCACTGACCTCGATAATCTACACGCGTTCGTATCCGACGAATTTGGGCGCCCCCAACGCAGTATCATCGAAGGCGATTCCATGGGAGGCACGATTGCCACCCACTTAATGGAGCGGGAAGATTCTCGCTACCACGGCGCTGTCGCCATCGGCGCCGCTCTGGAACTTCGTGAAAACGATGCAGCACCCGGGGTGAAACGCACTCCACTTAGACCGCTGCTATTCATGGCAAACCGTTCGGAGATACTTGGGCCCAAAGCCTATATCTCCAACGCGCCCCTCTCTCCCGACACCCCGCAGATGCGCCCCGCCCTCTTCCGTATCGATCGAGATGGGCACATAAATGTAAATCAGGCCGAACGCCTTATCGCGCTTCGGGCCTTAAATCGTTGGCTCGATCGGGGCCGCCAAGCCCTCCCGCGCGAACAACCATTCGATGCTACCCAACCGGCTCAACTCCAGCCCAGCCGGGTCGTATTCGATCATGATAATCGTGGTCTGGTCACTAAGGTGAGTCACGTTTCCGCAATCTACGGCAATGTTTGGTTGGACATCCAACTCGCCGACCTCGAGCGCATCGGGCTCGATCCTGGGCTCTGGGCTGAAATTCGCATCGACGGAAAGTCTTACCGCTTCCGCTATGGCCAAGACTTCTCTAGCGTAAAGCGAGGCGAATGGGTCATTTTTCCCAACGCTGATGGATTCTTTTGGCTATCACGAAACTGGGGCAATGCGGCCGAGACCGCAGATCTCGCAATGGGTGACGAAGTCCACCTTCGCCGTCTGGACTCTTCAAACTAGTCCCCGGAATCAGAACGAGCGACTCGGCACTTTCACCAAAGCCATGCCCGCTGCGATCGCGGCTTCAAACCCAGGAACTGCGTCTTCGAAAACGACACACTCATGGGGCGGCACATTGATATGCTTGGCCGCTTCGAGAAACATGTCCGGCGCTGGCTTCCCTCTGCCCTCACCGACATCGGCCGGCGTCACCACGATGGAAAATACCTCTCGGAGGCCAACCGCTTCCAGCGCAGGAAGCGCCACCTCAGCAGCACCACCGGTCGCAATCGCGACCGGTTTCGATTTCGCAATCTCTCGTGCAAATTCAACCACCGGGGTGATCAATTCGACCGAATTTATTAGATCCAAATACAACTCCTCCTTGTAGTGCGAAACTTCCTCGCCATCCACGGTGATGCCATAGTGCTCACCGAGCTTTAATGCGACTAATGGAGTCGGCACCCCACCCAGCGAATAAAACAGATCCTCGTCCAAGGATTGTCCGATCCCCGCTCGCTGCATTGCAGCGTCCCAGGCCCGATAGTGCACCGGCATGGAATGAATGAGCGTGCCATCCAGATCAAAGATATAACCGCCGTATTCGCGGTCTGGGAGTTCTAATTGCATAGTCGTTCTTAGGCCAGCGGGTTGAGCTTCAAGTGACAACCTGCAAACCTAAGAATCCAGAAGTCGCAACGCGTCCTCTGGGAATCAGCGACGCATTCCGCGCATCAACCGCGATTTCGGCTTAACTGGAGCGGCCTCCGCCAATACCTTGGCGTCAAACAGCGCCGAATAGATGTAATCAAAATCGTCGATTTGAGTGCGTTCAATGTCGGACTCGATGAACCGCTCGATCGAACGGGCATTTCGCACGTCCTCTTCGGTCACCAAAGTGAAAGCATCACCGGTCGATTGCGCCCGGCCAGTCCGACCGATCCTATGCACATAATCTTCCGCATTCTCGGGCACATCGTAGTTAATGACGTGAGAAACACCCGCGATATCGAGACCGCGAGCGGCGATATCGGTGGCCACGAGGACTTCGAATTTACCGGACTTGAAGCCTTGCAGGGCTTCGACGCGTTCGCGCTGGCTGCGATCAGAATGCATCACCGCCACGGTGTGATTGTCGGCTTGCAAACGGCGGGCGATTTTATCCGCGCCCATCCGGGTCCGGGTAAACACGAGCACACTTTTAAAATCAGTCCGACGCATTAACTCCTGCATGAGGTTAAACTTCTGCGAAGCCACCACCGGATAGAATGCATGGGAGATGGTTTCCGCCACCCTCCGCTGCATGCCAATTTTGACCTGCTCAGGATTATTCAGCGCCCAGTCCGCCAATGAGGCAATTTCAGGGGGGATAGTCGCAGTGAAAAAGAGGGTCTGACGGTTCTGCTTACACCTTTGCACGATCCGACGGACATCCGGCAAGAAACCCATGTCGAGCATGCGATCAACCTCATCCAACACCAATATCTCAATATCATCGAGGTTGGTGGTGCCGTCTTCCATCAAATCGAGCAATCGGCCAGGAGTGGCAGCACAGATATCAACTCCGCGACGCAAATCTTCACGTTGTTTACCATAGCCTACCCCGCCATAAATGATCGTGGTCGTTAGGTCAGTAAACTTGGAATACTCTTGGAACGCTTCTTCAACCTGCAAAGCGAGTTCGCGGGTGGGTTCGAGCACGAGACACCGCATCTTGCCGTGCGAGTTCAGTTTCTGCAAAATCGGCAGCGCGAATGCTGCCGTCTTACCGGTGCCGGTCTGAGCCGAACCGATCACATCACGTCCCGCGAGAATCAAGGGAATCGATTGAGCCTGGATCGGAGTCGGGGATTCATAACCCTTTTCCGCGACTGAAAACGCTAACGCGTCATTCAACCCTAATTTGGAGAACTCAGTATCCTGAGGAGGGATGTCGATCGGCGTCTTCGGTTTGAAAGATTCAGTCTGCGGGTGCTCGAAATCATCACGTGGCGGAGGTCCGCGACGTTCGCTGCGGTCATTCCGACCGCCACGTCCTGCTGGGGCGCCATCTCTGCGTCCACCTCTTCTTTCGCCTCCACGTCTTTCGCCGCCGCGACCACCAGAACGTTCTCCGCCGCGTCCACTAGAACGTTCGCCCCGGGTGTTTTCACCGGTTTTTTCAGGACGGTCAGGACGATCCGGACGGTCAGAGCGCTTGCGGCGGCTACGATTACCGCCCCCTCCTGCGTCCGGATTACGTGACCTTCCGCCACTTTTCGGAGCTTGGGACTTCGGGGAGGAACTTGATTTTGGGGTCGAGTCTTTGGACTGACTCGAGGCGTCGCTGGACGACGCAGAGGAGCGTCGGAACGCTGAAATTATCTTCTTAAACATATCTATAATCCTTCAGAAGTGTCGAGGATTGGGCTGATAAGCAACTACGGAGATTTCCGCCTCCTCAAAGCACGCTACATCCAACCAAGCACACCTTAGATTCCGTGCCTCCAGCCCCTCATCTTGATTGTTTTCGTCTTGTTTCCGACAATCGCACCCTATTTCAGGGCGCTGATTAGCCCTTCCTCCAAATCGGCAAACAGATCAAAACGAGTGATCTTGGCCGACTAGGACTGCGTTTGGTCTGAGTCTAACAGTCCACGTTAAGCTTCACCGTTCGACCCTGAGGCCGTCACGCGATTGACGCCTATTGGCTGAGTTTGCTATCGAGCCCCATGCCCTCACCTCGTGTTTCGCTGCAACTCTGGTCACTCCAGGATCAAACCGCCGAAGATTTCGATGCTACGGTCAAAGAAGTTGCTAAGATGGGTTACACCGGCGTGGAGACCGCAGGTTACGGGAATCTCGAGGCCGCCGCCGCCGCCGAGTCTATGAAGAAGGCCGGACTCATTGTCTCCGGCATGCACATCGGCATTGATCGCCTCAGGGGAGAATTTAATGCGGTTATCGATGAGGCCCTCCTCTGCGATACGCGCGATATCATTTGCCCGTTCTGGCCAGTCGACCACTTCCGTTCCGCCGAAGTTTGTAGCACCATCGGAGCCGAACTCGACGATATCGGTGCCCGACTCCGCGGCATGGGGTTTCGGTTCCACTACCACAATCACGACCACGAAATCGCGTTACAAGACGGCCGTCCCGGCATCGACTGGCTGCTCGATCACACCGCCCCGGCCAACGTCAGCTTCGAGGCCGATGTGTATTGGGTTCAACACGGGGGACAAGATCCTGCCCAAATTATCCGCGAATACGGACGTCGCATTCAACTTCTACACATAAAAGACGAAGCCGAGATCGGCTCAGGGCCGGTCAATTTCGCCCCTATTTTCACCGCCGCCGAAAGCATCGGCGCGGTTGAATGGTATGTGATCGAAGTCGAAAAATATAATCACGACCCCATCGAATCTGTCCGCCTCTCGCTCGAACAAATGCGGAACTGGGGCAAAGCCTGATCCACTAAACGCCCCCAGATCTAAGTCCTCCACCTTCCCATCCCCCCATGGCCAAATCCAAAAAAAACTTCAATATCGCAGTCATTGGTGCCGGTGCTATCGGCATCGACCACATCCGTAGCTTCCAACAACACCCTGCAGCCAACGTAGTCGCCCTAGCGGAGGTTTCGGCCCAACGCGGCCAGGAGGCTGCCGACACGTTCGGAATCCCCGATTTGGTCACCGACTATCAGGACCTGCTCAAACGTTCGGATATCGACGTGATCTCAATCGCATTGCCCAACTTCCTCCACGCCTCGGTCGGAATCGAAGCCTTACGGGCGGGAAAACACGTCATGGTGGATAAGCCGATGGCCACCAACGCCAAAGACGCGGCAAAACTGATCGCCGCATCCAAGAAGCACCGTCGCCGGCTTATGGTCGGCCAAAACATGCGCTTCTCTCCCGAAGTCCAAACCGCTCGACATCTCATCAACCAAGGTAAGCTCGGCGACGTCTACCATGCCAAGACCTCCTGGTCGCGTCGCAGTGGGATCCCGCGAATCGGATCGTGGTTCACCCAAAAGCAATTCGCCGGCGGCGGTTGCACCTACGATATTGGGGTCCATGCCCTCGACCGCGCGTTGTTTCTGATGGGGGAATTCGAAGCTGCTGCCGTGAGCGGTCAAACCTACTCTCAACTCGGCCCCCTTGGTCGAGGCAATGGGGACTGGGGCAAAGGCGAGGTCGATAAAAAGGCAAAATTCGACGTCGATGATCTGGCCGTTGCACTCATCAAACTCAAGAGTGGGCGCACCGTTTTACTCGAAGCCTCATGGGCCGCCCACCTCCCTGAAAACGACTTCTTCACTTCCCAAGTTTTCGGCACCGATGCGGGCATCATGCTCAACCCCTTACGCCTCATTCGTCCGAGCCGCATTGGCTATGTGACCGAAGAAGTAACACCCTCCACCCCACTGGTGAATGAGAACCGCATGGTGCATTTCATCGACGTATTACTCGGCAAGGTGGAACCCTACGTAAAACCCGCTGAATCTTTGGCCGTGCAAAAGATCCTCGATGCGATCTACGCTTCGTCAGCATCGGGCCGCGAAGTGCGGATCAAATAATCACCGGCCGCACCTTCCCTTTCTATGACGACTCTCCGCGACGCCACTTCCGCCGATACCTCGCTGGTGCTCGAGTTCATCACCGAGCTGGCGGTCTACGAAAAGATGGTCGACGATGTGGTCGCTAGGGTCGAGATCCTCTAAGCCCAACTTTTCCCGGTGGAGGGAGCGGCCTCCGCGCATTGTGTGTTGGCCTTTGATGGCGAAACCCCGGTTGGTTTCGCACTGTATTTCTACAACTTCTCCACGTTCCTCGCGCGACGCGGTCTCTACCTTGAAAACCTATTCGTTCGGCCCGATCATCGCAGCGGCGGTCATGGAAAGGCGTTGCTGCTCCATCTGGCCAAGACAGCGCATGCCAAAGTTTGCGGTCGCATGGAATGGTGCGTGCTGGACTGGAACCAACCCGCGATTGATTTCTATCAAAGCCTAGGGGCGGAGATGATGAGCGAATGGACCACGTGCCGGCTCAACCAAACAGCGCTTGCTCGTATTGCAGAGTCCGCCTGATCGACCGTTAATCGCGGCATGGGCACTATTCCGTTCTACTGGGTCGACGCATTTACCGATAAACCATTCGGAGGGAATCCCGCCGCAATCTGTCCTTTGGAATCGTGGCTCCCCGACGAGCTGCTACAACGCATGGCTTGGCAACACGGATTGTCCGAAACGGCCTTCTACGTTTCTGAATCCTAGGGTAGCTATCACCTCCGCTGGTTCACGCCTGCGCGGGAAGTTGACCTATGCGGTCATGCCACGCTCGCCGCAGCTGCCGTGATTTTTGATCGAGAGTCCAGTCTCGTTGAAATCGTATTCAATTCCCAAAGTGGTCGATTGCGCGTGCAACGTGATAGTCACGGCCGCTACGAACTGAATTCCCCTAGCCGACCACCGATTAAATCGGAATTCGAGGAATCCTCCGGCGAACTACTGGGCGCGCTTGGTGTGGAATGCGCTGAGTGGGTGGGAAAATCTCGCGATCACTTTGTCGTGATAGCCAACCAAACTGCCGTCGCGGCGCTGAAGCCTGATTTCGAGCGAATGGTGAAGTTCGACACCTCGTCAGTCATCGTCACGGCACCGGGAGATGATCTGGATTTTGTATCACGCAATTTCGCTCCGGGTTACGGCATCGACGAAGACCCCGTCACCGGTTCGGCCCATTGCACTTTGACGCCATTTTGGGCGCAACGTCTCGGAAAAGATCAACTGCACGCCAAGCAGATTTCGGCACGAGGCGGCGAGCTTTGGTGTGGACTTCGAGGCGATCGTGTAGCAATCGCGGGAAATGCGGTCACTTACCTCAAAGGGCAAATCAGCATTTAGGAAACGCGGGCTTAGCCCAATCCGTTTTGCATCACCCAGCGCACGAGACTGGCGACTTCGCGAACACCCAACTTTTCCATAATGTTAGCGCGGTGCTTTTCGACCGTTCGGGTGCTCAGATCGAGATCTGAAGCCACCTCCTTGGAGGATCTTCCGGCGGCGACCAATCGGGCTACTTCCAATTCGCGCGCAGACAGCTCCGACGGAAGCACATCACTCGCTGAAGGCAGACTGCCGCCCACTGAACTGCTTTCCGCTTGCACGTGACTGGCAAAAAACATTCCACCCGCCATGACCGTGTCGATGGCTTGAATGACATAAGCGAGCGGTTCGGTCTTATCGACAAATCCTGCTACTCCGAGCCGCATCAATTTCCCCGGCAATGAGGGATCCGCGTGACCGGTTAGGACCAGAACTTTCACGTCTTTGTGCACCTGCAACAGCTCTCTTACGATATCCAAGCCGTGTTTACCGGGAAGCTGTAGATCCACCAAGAGTAACTCTGGAGGATTTTGGAGACACGCCTCCAGACCGACAGCACCATCGGCGTAGTCTTCCACCATCTTCCCCCTTGCGCTTTTCCAATGAGCGTTTCACCAAATGCCGAAATACTGTTTCATCCTCGATGAGGATCACGCGGGGAGGCTTTTTACTGCCAGCTGAGTCGAGAGGTAACATGAAAAGTGACGCAAATCTATAGGGGCACGGCCCCAGTCAACCCCAGTCTTACGTAATTATACCCATTCTTTTCCTTAAACGCTAAAAATCGTATTCCCGGTATATTTTAGTCATATTAACTAGAGTCTGCCTTAAATGAGCGCATTTTAACCCGACCATCCGAAAATTCTGCCTCATAAGGTCGATCACCAGAAACTGCTGATTTCCTTAAAACAGGCTTTCCCGCTTCATCCCGGATTACCACAAAACCACGGCGCAGAGTCGCTTGAGGGCTCACTGATTGCAGTCGTTTCCACAAACTGAGCAATCGATGTGATTCAAATTCGATGCGTCGCTCCGGAGTCTGCGCCACAAACGCGGAATGCATCTTAGACAAGCGGTGGCGGCTTCCCTCCAGACAAGCCGCGAGTCCCGATCGGAGACGATTAGCCATATCGTCACGTCGCAACCAGCCTTGCTCGATCTGTCCATGCGGGGTCAGCAAACGTAACCGATCACTCAAACCACGATAGGCAACTCGTGCATCTTGCCACGAATTTTGAATCGCTTCATGTAAACCAACGCGAGCCACCGCCAGACGGTCGTTCATTTCAGCATACGCACTCGAAATGAGCTCGGCCGCGGCACTCGGCGTTTCCGCCCGCACATCTGCCGTGAAGTCACTCAGGGTAAAGTCAATCTCATGACCAACCGCCGATACGACGGGGATCGGAGAAGCGGCAATCGCCCGCACGACGGTTTCTTCATTAAACGCCCACAAATCTTCCAGGCTACCGCCACCCCGCCCAATCACGAGCACATCGAAATCCCCCCGATCAACGGCCCACGCGATCATCGCCGCGATCTCCGCCGCCGCGCCAACTCCTTGAACTTTGGCAGGTAGAACGGTCAATCGCCCCTGCCAACCACGCCGAATCATGATGCGGACAAAATCCTGCACCGCCGCGCCGGTTGGAGAGGTCACGAAGCCAACCTTTAGCGCGAGTGCTGGCAGTGACTTCTTCTGATCACGCTCAAACAGTCCCTCGTCCGCTAGGCGTTTCTTGAGCGCCTCAAATTCCCTTTGCAGGCGGCCTACTCCATCCTCCTTGATCGTGCGCACGATGAGCTGATATTGCCCCCGGGCTTCGTAAACACTCACCCGGCCAGCCAACAGGACTTGTTGCCCGTCACGCAGTTCAACCGTCTGCCGCGCTCCATCCCCGCGGAACATGACACACGACAATTGAGCGCCTGCATCCTTAAGCACAAAGTAGGTGTGGCCACTGGATTGCCGACGCAGATTCGACACTTCGCCCTGAATCCAACCGGGAATCGCATCGGATTCAAGGAGCACCTTAATCCGACGAGTAAACTTGGAAACACTCTCCACGCCCTCGTCCCGCGCGATGCCACCAGTGGGTTCCATATCATCGAGCCAGCCAGCCATAACTCAGTCCGTGGAGGGCTCGGACGCCTTTTTCTTACGCGCCAAATGTTGCCGTAATAAATACGCGCCCAAGGCCAATGCGGCCATCGCACCCACCCCGAAGACGATCATCTTACCTTTACCCGAGAGTAAGGCATCGCCGAATACCACAAAGACTGTGGCGTAAGCTCCTCCTACGATGAGCGAACCGATGAAATAAATGCGAAAGGGCACTTGGGCCAATCCCAACATCACTCCCTGCAATACAAATGGCGGGCCCGGTGTCACCCGCGCCAACAGGGTGATATCCCAATAATTGTCTGCCCGCACTTCCGGCCATTTATAGCCCAAACGCACCGTGAGTTTTTCCAAACCGGGTCGGGCAATCCACCGAGCGAGGACGTAGGTGATCGTGAGATTGACGGCCAGGGCCAACCACGTCGCCAGAATCACTACCGGCCATCCCAGCTCCGGCGCAAACACCGAGCCCGCCGTCAAAGTGAATGGAGACAACGGAAACCCCACCGCGGGTACTACCGCCATCGTGCTAAAAAATGTCACCGGGCCCGCATCACGCACTAACTCCAGCCCCGAATCAATCAGCCCGCGAATATCCAGTCCACGCAGAACCAAGATGCCACCAATCACCGCGACCCCGATGAGGATCGCTAGTCTGATGATCAATCCCTTACGGGACGATGGGCCTTTGGGCGGTTCAGCCATGAATCGACCATGCGAGGCCATCCGTCTTCGCGTCAAGCAACTCGCCGCTAATCCGTCAGCTTGGGCTCGCCCCCGGCGTTTTCATCTTCATAACCGTGCTGCGAGCCTTCAACTTGCCCACTATTCAACGCCATGGAAGCCCCTCCCCTCTCGATCGCCATCGTGATGCCCGTCTTCAACGAAGAGGCCGTCTTACCCAAGACGTTCCGCCGACTCGTTGGCTTGTTTGATCAAAATCCTGCCTATCAATGGCGCGCCATTTTGGTGGATGACGGCAGCAAGGATACGAGTAGCTCACTCCTCGAAGACCAACAGATCAACGATCCGCGATTCGAAATCATCACTTTAACGCGCAATTTCGGATTCCAATCTGCTTTGGCTGCCGGCATCGATGCCGCTGCCGATGCCGACGCCGTCATCACGATGGATGCCGACTTACAGGACCCGCCCGAACTGGTCCCCGAGTTGATCGAAGCTTGGCGAGCCGGAGCTGAGGTGGTGCTCGCCGTGCGGCGCACGCGTCAAGAGACCGGCCTAAGGCGCCTCGGCATGGATACGTTTCACGGGATTTTCGGACGCCTGACCGATCAACAGCTGACCCATAACAACGCCGGGACCTTCGGCCTGATGGGGCGCGAGGCTGCCGCAGCTTTTCGTGGTTTACCGGAGCGAAACCGATTCTTCCCGGGGCTTCGCGCTTGGGTGGGATATCAAGTAGCCGAAGTCAGTTACGACCGCGATAGTCGCGCCGCCGGCCAACCGAAACAGTCGATGCGGCGACTGGTGAGCTACGCTCTCGATGGCGTATTCAGTTTCTCACGACTTCCACTCCGCGCCGTTTCCTATGTTGGGTTATTCGTCGCATTAATCGGATTTAGTTTAGGCACTTTTTTCACCGTTCGCCGATTGGTCGGCATCGAAGTTGCGCAAACGGGTTTCACCACTTTGGTCACCCTTGTTCTGTTTTTGGGTGGCATCCAACTGATTGGCATCGGCGTTTTGGGCGAATACCTCGGCCGCATCTACGATGAGGTCAAACAACGTCCGCTCTACGTCGTCAAACGGCGCAACCAAGAGTAATTCGCCCGTCACGGCACGCTCTACGATCAGGTATTATTCTAATACGGTCCGCTCTACTAGTTAGTTGCCGGGCGGTGTGGCCCACTGGATCGGATTCAAATAGACGTATGAACCGAGTCGCGTGATCACCGACCTCGTGAGGTTCGGGATCGAACTACCTTCAACCACTGGTCCAGCCAACTATTTCCTTCGCACGACGAGCAGGAGCCCCACGCCAAACGGCGCAGGCCACCATCGCGTAACGGCCGACTTCACAAACACCCAGCGCAGGCACGCGTTGATCCACCCCGGAGGAATATACTCTTCGCTGCGCGCCGAATCGGTTGGGCGCCGCGAACGACGAGCCCACCACACCAAGGGGAATACGGCCGTATTCACATATTTGATATGCTCAATCTGCCAATCTGCGGACGAGAACATCCCCCGCAAGGGCTCCCGATGATAGCGGCGAAAATGATGCAGAACCTCATCCCAACTGCTCCAGAGTTGCATCATCGCAGGCACCGTGAGCACGAGAATACCGCCTGGTTTCAAAACCCGATGAATCTCAGCAACCGCACTGGTATCGTCCTCCACATGCTCCAAGACATCGAGCAAAGTCACGATATCCGCTGTATTATCGGGCAAGGGCATGGCTGAAGCGGAGCCTTCAATGACTTGATCCGGGGTAAATTTTTGCCGGAGTAATTCCAGCGACTCCGCGTGGTCGTCCATCACCGATACGTGGTGGGTGGAAACCATTTCCGCGGCGAATGCCCCCGTTCCGGCTCCACAATCAAACAAAGTCGGACGATCCGCCTTGGATCCAAACGTATCGATGGCCCAACGGGCGATAGTCCGCTTACCGGTGTAAAACCAGTGATGTCGCTCCACGCGCACAAGATTATCGTATTCGTCTGAATTCATTCTTCGCTGATAAGTCAGGAGCGAATCACGCTCAGGCCCTAAGGAAAGCGTAAATCGGCATTTACCTCCGAAGTTCACGCTTCAATCTCCCCATCGTGTCACGCCCTCTCAACTCAACTCCTCCTCCCGGTGATCGCACCCCACCGCCGATTTTAGACGTTGAGCAGCACAACCAAGAAATTCACGAGAACCAACGTCACTGGGACAGGAAACCCGAGCTCCGCGCCATATACGCCGAGTTCTATCAACAAATCGCCCAGTATCTCCCTCCTGCTTCAGCCGGAACGGTGCTCGAGTGCGGGTCGGGGATCGGCAACCTGAAATCGGCCCTCCCCCACGCCGTCACCAGCGACCTCTTCCCCAACCCCTGGCTCGATCGTCAGGAAAATATATATACCCTTTCGGATGGTAACGACTCGCTGGCGGGAGTCGTTCTATTCGATGTCTTTCACCACCTGCGTTATCCGGGCCTCGGTTTGACTGAACTGCACCGGGTGCTTCAGCCTGGGGGCTGTGCCGTTATCATGGAACCCGCGGCTGGATTACTCGGCCGCATTTTCCTGGGTTTGTTTCACCATGAGCCGCTCGCGCTAGGCGCGCCCATCGCGTGGCAACCCTCCACCGATTTCGACCCGACCAACGTCGACTACTACGCCGCCCAGGGCAACGCCTGGCGCATTTTCCACCCCCGTAATCCAGAACGCCCGAAACTGAACGGTTGGTCTGCGCCCAAAGTGCACTACCTGCCGGCCGTTCCCTGGATCATGACTGGCGGCTTTCGCGGTCCAACTCTGAATCGAGGTCCTTTGAGATACCTTTGGCGCGCCATCGACTCCATCCTCAGCTTGGCACCAAGACTTTTCGCGTCTCGCATGATCGTGGTTTTGGAAAAATCGTCTTAAGATGTTCGTATCCCGTGAACGAAACCGCTGGCTGACCAATCAGCGCGCGACCGGATTGGCCCTTATCCTATGTATCGGGCACGTCTTCTCGGCTGCATCGGTCAGTAAGAATTTCAGCACGACCTATGACGAGATAGCTCACATTACCGCAGGATTCGTTTACTGGACAGCCCACGATATGCGGTTCCAGCCGGAAAACGGAAACTTCCCTCAACGGTGGTGTGCGCTCCCGCTGCTGTGGATGGATACCCAAGAGATATCTCCTGACTATTTTGCTTGGCCCGAGGGTGATGTATGGGCGATGGGCGAAGCATTCTTCTACATGCAGGGCAACGTCCCGGCTGAGCTGCTCGCTGCCGCACGAGGAATGATCGCATTGCTCTCCGGTTTACTTTGCTGGATCATTTTCCAGTGGAGCCGAAGTCTATTCGGTCGCGGCGGTGCATTGATCTCACTCGGCCTCGTTACGTTCAGTCCGTCCATTCTGGCCCACGGCGGGCTCGCCACCTCCGACACTGCCGCAACCCTCGCATTTTGTCTTACCCTCCTGACTTGGTGGAGACTCTATCATCGCATCTCGTGGGATCGGTTACTGCTCGCCGGATTGGCCGCGGGTCTGCTCGCCGTGGCAAAGTATTCCGCCCTCCTGTTCGCTCCGATCGCCCTGCTATTGGGCATACTCCGTTTGGCTCAAGCCACCCCTTTAATCGGAGCTTGGCGGGACCAAAGGTGGCGGTGGTCTGGAGGTAGGAAATTCGCAGCTATCGGGGTCGCCAGTCTCTTTTCCGGTTTGGTTGCATGGACCACAATTTGGGGGGGGTACGAATTTCGATTTACCCCCGCGCCTGACCCCACTCAACGGGAATTCCTGATCGGCTGGGATAAGTTATTTCTGGAATCAACGGAGCCCGAACGGCGACTGGCCGACGGCCAGCCCGCCCAGCAGGATCCCGTCAATTTCCAACCCGGCATAATCCAATCATTCGGCCGCGTTGCCTTGGAGTGGAAAATACTACCGGAGGCCTACATTCACGGACTCTTGATCGTCGATCGTTACTCCCGGTCGCGTCTGGCTTTTTTTGCCGGCGAATATCGTAACACGGGTTGGTGGACATTCTTTCCCACGGCATTTCTGACCAAAACCACGTTGGTGACCCTCGGGTTCTTCAGCGCCGGAATCATTGCCTTGTTCCGCCATCGCCGCGCCCGTCGAATCGCATACCGGTTAGCACCTCTCTTGATTTTAGCGGTGATTTACGGAACGACGATTTTAACCTCAAATCTGAGTATCGGCCACCGACACACCCTACCGCTTTATCCGTTGGTCTTTATCGTCGCTGGAGCAATCGGGCCTCTGATCAATCGACCCTGGCAGTGGAGAATCGCGGTCGTGGGAGTCCTGCTCCAAGTAATGGTTTCTTGGACGATTCGCCCTTATTACCTCGCTTACTTCAACGAGCTGATCGGAGGACCACGTAACGCTCACCGACTGTTCGTGGATAGCTCCTTGGATTGGGGACAGGACCTGCCCGGGCTCGCCTCATGGCTAACCGAACATCCTGACGAACAACCCTTCTATTTGAGCTACTTTGGCTACGGGGACCCACGCCATCATGGTGTGGATGCCATCCGGATGGGAGACTCCTACTATGATCGCCACGCGCGGATCGTTCCGGCCGTAATCACGGGAGGCACCTTCGGTATCAGTGCCACTATGCTGCGACGGGTTTACTCGCCGGTTCGGGGCCCCTGGAGTCCCAGCTATGAAGCAACCTACGCTCGCCTACTCGCCTGGACTCAAACCTTCGCAACGGCCCCGGCAGGCTCATCTATTCTCGATTTTGATGGGAGTGTGATGTCGGAAGCTGCCGTCACCGAACGTTTGTGGACTTATGAGGCGCTGCAATTTGGCCGTTTATGCCTGCTATTGGAGAACATCGAACCGGAAGAGAATATCGGCTACTCGATTCTCATCTATCGTCTGACCGACGAAGAAGTGAACACCGCCCTCTACGGCGACCTTCACGCGGTCTATGACCTAATCGAAAAACACTAGATCGCCGAGTCGGGCAACAAAGCAGGTTCTTCTACCGAGACGGATTCTTCTTCCGTCTCATCCGGTCGGGGAAGAATTTCAACCACCCGACTGATTCGCACCAAACGGCCTCCGATCATCCGTTCCACCACGGGTTCGAGGACGAAGCGCGCGGGAATCACATCGCGAGGATCGACCTCAAAAACACGACCCTCGGCATTCACCGGCCGATAACGCTGGGTAACGAGCACCTCTTTGAATGTGCCATGATCCAAATGAAACTGGATAGCCTCTGCGCGAAAACCCGCATCGTTTAGGCCGAGCGAGGGCTGCCCTTTCATCAACCAACCCAACGTCGTTTTGTCCGTTAGGATCAATCGCGACACGGGATCCATTAGGGCCACTTGCTGCTGTTCCCACGCTAGCTCGATCGCCTGCTGGTTGATCTCACGGTTATGGGCGACAGCGGGGAGCCCCCAGCCCAAGTAGGCCACCAGAGCACCCATCGCCACCCAGTTTTTGATACCCGCGTTTACCTGATCGAGAGAGCGCAAAACCAATACGACGCCAAAAGCCAATAACACGGTAAATGGCATGATCAACCGCGATACAATCGGGTCATCCAACTGGCCCCAAAAATAGGACAAAAGCAGGATAAGATTCGCTCCAATCGCCAAGCCAAAGAACCCCACGGCTACAATGGTCGGATCCAATTGCCGCCAGACCGGCCGGCGACGCCAGATGGAGAAAACGATCCACCCCAAGGAAGCAAATCCACAAACTGACAACCACCACGCACTCAGAATCGTGCGCCCAAAATAGAAGAAATAATTAACGGCATGCCCCAAGTTCGGCCACAGATGCTCGACCGCGAACCGTGAATCCATGTTCTCCTTCAACTCCCACAATTCCGGGGTCCCGGATAAATACGAATTATGCAGCCCACTCGGAACCAACAGTAATGGGGCAAAAATTGCCGCGACGGGCAGGATTATCCGTCCGGCGCGTCTCCAGCCTTCGAGCACCACGAGCCCCGTGGTGAGAACAAACAGCAGAGACTCATAGCGGGTTTGCGCCAGTAACACACAGGCCAAAAACAGCACCGACAAACGACGTTCATCCGGTCGAGCTAGGAACCGAGCGGCCAACAACATGGTCAGGACAACCATGGCCAAATTGAGCAAATCCATGCCCGCCCCATTCGCGTTCTGAGCCAACAGCGGTGAAGCCCCGAAACAGGCCAAGCCGGTCCAGGCAATCCGCCCCGATACGACGCGACGCACCAGGAAGTAAAACAAACCAAGCACTACGGGATAAAGCACGGCGTTGAACAGAAATGCGTTATTCTCCCGAAAACCAGTGAAGTCGTGTATGATCGAGACCAACAGCGCGAAGAAATAGGGTCGCTTGTCCAGATAGACAAACAGGGGTAAAAATACGCCTTCCACCTCGTAGCCCCGCACCATAGTACCGACCTCACGCAACCGGTGAAGATTCCAAGATGTGGCCTGCAGCACCAGCTCGTCGAACAGCACCTTGTAGCTGAACGGGAAAACACACCACGCCACGATACTCAATCCGCCGACCAATAATAGCAGCCGCCTCAACTCATCCCGCGGCATATCGCGCCACGCTCGTTTAATGTCCGGCCATTCCCGAACCAATAGAAGCACGAACCAAAGCAACGTGGCCGCGATGGCATAATACCCGTATTGCCTGACCAACTCTCCTGCCTGTTCCGAAGAAAAGTAGATGAATCCAAAAACGATTGCCGCGATCGCGCTGACCACAAATGCCACCGCCCGCCAGACCAATACATCGACGGCGGCTAATCTCTGAAGCATGGAATTTCCGCCACTCACGGCAACTGCTTGATCCAATTTTCAAGGTAGAGGACACGCGCTTTATCGACCTCTTCGACATCGGAAAAGTGCCCCGTCGTTTCGGCCACCCGATCAATCGCCGGAATGACTTCATCGTCATGAGTAATCGCCACCACCCGGCTAATCCGCGCGAACAAGAGTGTCTCCACTTTCTTTTCCCAAACGGTTTTCAGCTCGAAGCCCTCTCCTAAATCATCGTCGGGATCGATCGTGCGTTCGCCGGTCTGATCATCCACCAACACACTTTGGAAAACGAACATGTTAGTGAAACTGTGGTTCCGTAGATGATAACCGAGCGCTTCATGATTTTTTCGACTCTTCTCCACACTGGAAGCGGGAATCCAATGCGTGATCCAGAAGACGGCATCGTTGTCTAAAAAGAGAAAATCTCGTTCCGGTTGGGCGGCCAAGAAATCGCGACGCATCTCCATCTCTACTCCCGGTGAGTAATCAATTTCGTAGGCTTGCTTGGCCATGACCGGCAGACCCTGGCCCAGAAATGAAACGGCCGCTATTCCGCATAAAATCTGCCATCCTCGCGTTGACTTCAATAAAGTCCGGGCAACCACCACGACGGCCAGTAACAGCAACAAATGCACCGGAAGACTGAGCCGACTGATAATCCGATCATCAAATTGCCCCCAGAAATACAACATGAGAATCGCCCAGTTCACCGACAATCCTGCGCCCAGTAAAATCCACGCCCAATCGTCCGCTTTGGTCTGCGAGTGCTCCCGCAGGCATCGCACGGCCCACAGTCCAAAGAGTGGCAGGGCCAACAATCCGAGCACCGCGAACGTAGCCGAACTCGGCTGATAGCCATTGAAGTCAAAAAAGAATGCCAATGCGTGCACCAAGTTTGGCGAAAGGTAATCAAGACTGAAGGGTGCGGTGATGCCTTCTTTGCTGGCCATTTGCCAAGCGGTGGAATCACCCGAAAAAATACGGTTTTGGGTCAGCCACACACTTAAGAACAGGGGGGAAATAATCACCGGCCCAGAGATCTCAATCCGCTGACTGCGCCACCATCCCAACAAGGCCGTCAATGCCATGGGAATGAGAAATATAACTGACTCGTAACGGCAAGCGGTCAGGGCCAGCCCGGTGTAGACCAAGACCTCCAACCGGGCGACATCGGGTGACCGTAAATAGGCAACCATCGCCAACCCCAAGCCGACCACTGCGGTCAAGTTGAGCAACTCGAAGCCACTACCCGCCGACTGCTGCGCAGCCAACGGCAAGCCTGCAAATAGCAATACTCCGAAAACCCCGGCCCACCGGTTGCCCCCGGCCTGCCACCCCAACAGGTAAACCAATAATAAAAAGAGTATGCCCAGTCCCCGGTTGAAATAGAACGCGTTCTCTGGCCGATACCCCGTGAGATCGTGCACCGTCGTAACTAAGAATGGAAATAGCAGCGGGCGCTTATCCAGCACTCTATCCAAAATCTGCATCGGCCCCTGCACGGTAGACGCACGTAAGGGATACGTCGACGAGCGCTCCAAGTGCATCCCCATTGAGGTGCCTAGCAACAATACTTCATCGGCGAGGATTTTAAATCCCGGCTTCTCATGGGCCCACCAGGCACTGGTGCAAGCCATCACGAGGATTAAAACATAAACATCAAATCGCGAAACGTGCTCGCGCACCCATTGCAATCCGCCAGCTCGAACGATCGATCGACCCAACAGAATCACCAACGCCAACATCAGCCAGTATCCCCCGGCAGCTACGAAGCTGAACGATTGATTCGGAGTCAGAACCAATCTGGTTACTAATCCAACGAGCGCACCGATCAGCACCAGCAGCCAAACGGTTCGATTCTTAAATAGTGAAGTAAGCATAAAAAAGCCGCCCAATAAATTGGGCGGCTCGAAAGATCAGCAAGATCGAAACAATCAGTTATTGTAAGTGATCGTGCGAGTACCATTGACCGAGAACGCGGTAACCGCGGCACCTTGATCGAGAGTCACAACGTAAGTCTCAGTAGCAACCGTTTGGATCGCCTTGACGTAGTTGGAGCTGTTAGTTCCCACCAAGGAGGCGGAAGCAACGCGGCTCACACCGTTCTCGAGGAAGTATTGGTCAGCAGCTGAACCAAGTTGGCGGAGGTTGTTGAGCACCGCTTTGTCTTGGGAGCTAGCACGAACCTTCTGGAAGGCTGGGATAGCCATAGCAGCGAGAAGACCAATGATGACCACAACGATCATGATTTCGACGAGGGTGAAGCCCTTGCGGGAGTTATTAATACCGTTCATATGATTTATTTTTTAATTATTATAATATTCGCCGCCAAAAGGGGTGAAGCTGAGAAAACCACTTCACTCATTAAATTCAAGTTCAATTGGGTGCGTAGATATCGGTATCAAAGTGCGTATATTCCCGGGAGATCCGGTTGTCTGATTTTTATTACTTCTTTTTTACACCCTGAATTGCTCCAATATGCCGGGTGTTAGGTGGAAAATTGAACTACTGACGGGTGCCCCTTGATTCCGCGTCTCAATTCATTCTAATTTAGCGATGATAATCATAATTCGACTTCAGATCCGTAATCTCCTAACCCTAGTATGTCTGCTTTGCTGCGGAGGCATGACTTCGAGCGCAGAACCGTCCTCCCCTCCGGAAGACGAACTCCGATTTTCCAACGGCGACCGACTGACGGGGACTCTGCTGCAGGAAACGGATACTCATTTCGTCTTTCTCAACGCTACTCTCGGTGAAATCACCGTGGCCAAAACTACCGCAAAAGTCGTTAGTCCACCACTGCATATTGCCCCTCCCGTTGAAACCTTGGTCGGCATTGCGCCCATCAACGAAGACTCGCCCCCTCCCAATAAAACCAATTCGAGTCCAAAGCAGGTCAAGAAACCCGATCCCTCAGCGGTCGAAAAAATCGCCAACTCCGTTGATGCTAAGACTAAAGAGTCGTGGAGCGGAAAAGTGGAATTCGGATTACGCCAGCAACGAGGCCGTCGCGATCTATTCACGTTCGACTTACGCGGCTCAGCCGAGCGAAACATCGGAGATAATGAGATACTTACCAAAGGGCGTCTTCTCTACGGTGAGCAAGACGGCCGGATCAACAATGACCGCTATGATGGCAGCCTGCAATGGCGTCGTGAACTCGGTAAACGCACGTTCGCCCAGTCCGTGACCTCTTACTTTCAAGACGATCTCAAAGATATTCGACGCAACTGGGAGCAAAATTTTGGCGCGGGATATCGTCTATTCGAAAAAGAAGGCCATGTGGTGAATCTCGGCGCGGGGCTAACGGGGCAATATCGTGAAGCCACCAGGGCCGAATCGGGATTTTACGCCCTCGGCGAGGTCTTCCAGGACTACACCTATCGCATCAACAAGCGTCTAACCGTTCGCCAAAATACCCAGTTCCAATACTCGCCCGACGGCGGCACTCGATTCCTCACGATCAAAGACCAACCGGCTGCTACTTTAAAAGATGCGACCAACTACAAAGTGCGCTTTAATAGCGTGTTACAGGGCAAACTCACTCAAAAGGTATCGCTGAACCTTCGTTTCGAATTCGAATACGACAATGCCGTGAGCGCTAAGTCGGCTCGAACCGATCAACGGGTCACCAGCTCACTCGGTTACGCATTCTAGCCCGCCAACTCCGGCAATATTACTGATTGATCGGTGCTCCCAAGTTCTCCCGCTTCACGATCATCTTGGACACGTCGAGTTCCACGGCATCGCCCCACAGTTTCTCCAATTGGTAGATACCGCGTTGCTCCGGCAGGAACATATGGATCATCACCTGATAGGCATCGAAAACGATCCAGCCGCTATCTTCGCCAAAATCGACGCCGGCAATCGGAGCATTATGGGCATCGAGAATCTTCTCCAATGTGACCCGTAAGGCACGCAAGTGAGGCCCGGCCAATCCAGTGCCCAAAATCATGAAATCGGTAATCGAGGACTGTTCGCCCATCGCCAAGACTCGAATGTCCTCCGTTTTTCTGTCATCCAGTCCCTGGACGAGCGCAGCAATCAATGGCGGAAAATTAGCCGGGGCGGTGCTGATTTCAGGAACAGGATTATCGGAAGAGTCGGTCATATCGAATAGAAGGGATCAGGAATACAGGTGGTGTTCCCGCAGATATACAATGGCCTTGTGCGGAATAAAGTAATCCAGCGACAAACCCTGCCGAATCCGCTCCCGCAATTCGGTCGAACTGATCTCGATCAAATGGCCGTCGCAACGATGCAGCCCTAGGCCAGGAATCTCTGGGTGATCCTTGGCCGGATGCCCAGGACGTTCTAAGTAGATGAATTGAATCAACTTAGATAACTCTTCGATTCGATGCCAGCGACCTAATTTGGGCAGCTGATCACCTCCGATTATCCAAAACAACTCGTCGTCGGGAAATTTCCCCCGAAAGTGCCGCACCGTGTCCACCGTGTAGCTGGTGCCGCCTTGAGTCACCTCATAATCCGAGACTTCCAAGCGCTCATCCCAATCTGACGCCTCCCGCAACATCGCCGCCCGATCCTCCCCCGATGCACTCACCTTATAGTCTTTCAACGGGGCCTGTGCAGCCGGAATCAAGATCAACCGGTCGAGACCGTGTTGTTCCAAAGCATCTTGGGCCGCGACCAAGTGACCGAAGTGCACGGGATCGAAGCTACCACCCATAAGGCCGATTTTCACGCAGCAGTTCCTGCGGACGAGTTCACTCACCTGCAAGGCCGGTTTTCAATTACACCGAATCATTGACGACTGCGCTCGGCTTCGAGAGCGTCGCTGCCAGATTGCCCTGGTGGTGGAATGGTAGACACCGGAGACTTAAAATCTCCTGCTCGAAAGAGCGTGCCGGTTCGAGTCCGGCCCAGGGCACCACCATTTGATGAAAAGCCCTCTCATTTTTGGTTCAGAGACGTAGAGCCATGCACACTCCCCTTTCTACCCCTGCCACTTCCACTTTCACGGGCCGACAACGCATCGGGGTGATTCTGGGGCCCGCCTTTGCCTTGATCCCGTGGGTATTCGCCGCGCCAGTCGGATTAACTCCCGAGGCCTGGGCCGTAGCGGGAATCGCGCTCATGATGGCGACATGGTGGGTCACCGAACCGGTGCCAATCCCCGTCACCGCCATGCTACCCATGGTGCTGTTCCCCCTCGGCGGAGTCGCATCCATCGGTGAAGCTACCGCCTCCTACGCCCATCCCATCGTCTTCCTCTTTCTGGGTGGGTTCATTTTGGCCTTGGGCATGGAACGGACCGGCCTGCACCGACGACTCGCTTTTGCGATGATCGGAGCCCTGGGATTCTCGCCTTCCCGTTTGATCGCCGCCTTCCTGATCGCCACCGCCAGCTTGAGCATGTGGGTCAGTAATACCGCCACCGCCTTAATGGTGCTACCGATTGCGGTCTCAATCGTCGCACTCATCCCGGACGACCAAAAGGAACGTCCTGCCATGCGAGCGTTTGCCACCGCGCTGCTTTTGGCGGTCGCTTACGGTGCTACCACCGGCGGCATGGGCACCCTGATCGGCACCCCGCCCAATGCGTTTCTCGCCGCGTTCGTGGAGCAAAGCTACGGCATAACGATCGGTTTCGGCCAGTGGATGCTCATCGGCGTCCCGATTGTCGTTCTGGCGCTCCCCTTGGTCTACTTCGTCCTCACTCGGGGAGCATTTCGAGTTGATAGCACGGCCCTCGAAGGGGTGGCGGGCATGATCGAATCGGAAAAATCTGCCCTTGGCCGTCTCAGTCGCGGCGAACTCACGGTAGCCCTAGTCTTTGGGGTTACCGCACTCGCTTGGATCACCCGCCCCTGGTTGACTGGATTCATTCCGGGTTTGTCGGATACCGGTATCGCGATTGTGGGTGCAAGTCTCCTGTTTCTGCTCCCGGCCGGTAACGGCACAGCGGACCGCGTTATGGACTGGCCCACCTGCTCTAAAATTCCCTGGGGAGTATTATTACTATTCGGTGGAGGACTCAGCCTCGCCGCTCGCATTCAAAGCACCGGCCTCTCGGCTTGGTTGGGTAATCAAGCCGAGGCCCTGGGATCGCTACCTCTCTTTTTGCTAATCGCATCGTTAGCCTTAGGTATCCTGCTACTCACCGAACTGACCAGTAATACTGCAACCGCTGCGACATTCTTGCCCGTGGTCGCCGCCATCGCAATCAAGCTCGGACTCAATCCCCTCCTCCTTCTCGTGCCCACGGCGCTTGCGGCCAACAGCTCCTACATGATGCCAGTCGGCACCCCACCCAACGCCATTGTCTATGGGAGCGGCCGCATCGAATTGAACGACATGGTGAAAACCGGTCTGTGGCTGAACCTGATTCTCGTGCCCTTGATCACCCTGATTGTGCTGCTGCTAGGCCCCATGGTCCTCGACATCGAATTCGACGTATTGCCCGACTGGGCGCAGCAGCCTTAACGCGACCCGGGGCTATGGAGTTGAACGGATCGACAACAGGCACTCTTGCGTCGCTCTGCAGAATTCTTCCCATTGAGCAGAGCTAACGAATACATCGAAATTCGCGCGCTCCCTGCTTCCTCAACGTAATGTCACTGTCCCTCCTCGATTGGATCATCATCATCGCCTATCTGGTCGGCTGTCTCGCCGCCGGTCTGTCCATGCGAAGATACGTCCGAGGTGTGGAGGATTTCGCCGTCGCGGGCCGGGAAATGAATGTGAATCTCGGCATCGCTTCCCTTGCCGCGACCGAGATGGGATTGGTCACCATCATGTATACCGCCCAACTCGGATTCGAGAAGGGGTTGGCCGGCGCGATGATCGGAGTGCTCATGGCGCTCGCGTTCTGGATCATCGGCAAAACGGGATTCATCATCGGTCCGCTCCGTGAAGCCGGCGTGATCACGATTCCGGAACTTTTTGAAAAACGTTTCCATCGTCGAGTGCGTTGGCTAGCCGGACTTTTTGTGGTGTTGGGCGGGCTGCTTAATATGGGGATTTTCCTCCGCCTCGGTGGTGAGTTCTTGGTGTGGGCGACGGGAATGCCACCATCGTGGCTCGAGTGGGTCATGACGGGCCTGCTCGGCGTCGTGCTCATCTACACCACGTTGGGTGGTATGTTATCGGTGCTGGTCACCGACTACCTGCAATTTCTGGTCATGGGTGTCGGGTTGGTCGTCACGTCGGTGATCGTGATTTTCAACGTCGGCGGTCTCGACCTCATCAGCGGCCTGCAACTTGCCTGGGAAGGTAAAAGCAACCTTCCGCTGGAGTCCCACCCTTTCAATCCCTTCCACGAATCCAGTCTCGGTTGGGGCTACATTCTCTGGATGATGATTTTTCAAATCGCCGCCGCCACCACGTGGCAAACCGTGATCAGTCGGGTGCTTTCCGCGAAGGACTCCGCCACGGCCAAAAAGATGTATCGGCGCACCGCTTTCTATTTCGTCGGGCGGTTCCTTTTACCCGGTCTTTGGGGGGCCGCAGCTTTTGTATACTTCTCGCGTCTCGGTGGGCTCCCCGAAGGAGTCACCTCTCTCACGGCCATGCCCAACTACCTCGGTATTGTGCTACCGGTGGGTTTGATTGGTTTGGTGATCGCTGCCATGCTCGCTGCCGAAATGTCGACCGACAGTGGATATCTCCTCACGTGGGCTACGGTCATCTACAATGATCTGATTTCGCCGTGCCTCCGCAAACCACTCGCGCCCAAGAGCCGCCTGCTTCTCACGCGCTGCCTTGTGCTGGGCATCGGAGTTTTTCTCCTATTCTACGGACTCTGGTATGAACTTCCGGGTAACGCGTGGGACTACCTCGCGGTGACCGGCAATATCTACCTCGCGAGTGTGTTTACCCTGTTGGTTGCTGGGCTTTATTGGCCTCGGGCCAATTCCCGCGGAGCTTACGCGGCTTTGATACTGGGAGCCATCGGCCCGATCATGTTTCTGCTTCTCGGCAGCAAATACTCGATCGCTCCCGAAGTCGCCGGTGCTGCCGCATTTGGACTGGCCGCCGCTGGCATGATCGTGGGTTCCCTCTCCGTGCCCAAACCCTCCGCGCAAACCTAGTGCCATGGATACCGTTTTTATAATCTTCTGGGCAGTTCTGATACTAGGTTCAATCGCATGGTATGGCGGGCTGGTATTTTACGTCGGCATCAAAGCCGGCCGCGACATTCGCGAAATGCTCAAATCTCTGAGTAAAGATGACCGCTAAACTCCAACCCAACTGGCCCCCCCTGGTCACCGCCTTCAATCTGACGGGAGAATTCGTTTCCGCCGCGCCATACGGGAGCGGTCACATCAACGACACCTTCGCCCTGACGATGGCCGTGGATGGCGAATCCGTGCGCTACATCTATCAGCGTATCAACGAACACGTCTTCAAGGACATCCCAGCGTTGATGGACAACATCGCTCGGGTGACTGCTCACATTCCCGGTGGGCTTACCCTCATCCCTTGCGTCGATGGGTTACCCTTCGCTCGCGATGCTGATAATGCCTACTGGCGCTGTTACGTTTTTATCGAAAAAGCGTCCACCCACGACATCGTCGAACACGCAGGTCAGGCCCGTGCCGCCGCGTTCAGTTTTGGCGAATTCCAAGAGAGACTCGTCGACCTTCCCGGTCCGCGACTGAATGAAACAATTCTCAATTTCCATCACACCCGCAGCCGCTTCAACACCCTGCAGGATGCCATCGCGGCCGACACGCATCAACGGGTATCCGAGATCGGTGATGACGTCGAATTCGCACTCAGTCGCGAAGCCATGGTTGACCGCCTGATCGATCGCACCGCCCGCGGCGAAATCCCCGAGCGCATCACGCACAATGACACCAAAATCAACAACGTCATGATCAACGATGCTACCGGAGAAGGCGAAGCGGTCATCGATCTAGACACCGTGATGCCTGGCCTCGTGCTTTACGATTTTGGTGACATGGTTCGCACCGCAACAAACGCGGCGGCTGAAGATGAAACCGATCTCAGCAAAGTGGAGGCTCGCATGGAAATATTCGATGCCCTCGCCGAAGGTTATCTCGCTGCCGCCAGAAAATTCCTCGACCCCGCTGAGATCGAGGAATTGGAATTTTCTGGCCGCCTCATTACCTTTGAAATCGGTCTGCGTTTCCTCACCGATCATTTGCAAGGTGACGTATATTTCAAAACGCACCGGTCCAACCACAACCTCGAGCGCGCTCGTTGCCAGTTCGCCCTGGTGCGCAATCTCGAGGCGAACTCCGAGACCATGCGCGGTATTATCACCGACCGGTTGAAGTGATTCCCTAACGACTCAGTGCGCCACGGCGCCACGCGTCTTCAGCACATTGTTTCCGCCCGAATCGGTAATCGAAAACCCGATCCCATCGAGGACTTTGCCACTCTCTCGGTGATAGACGCGGACTGGCTGCCAGCCAGCGGCCAACCGAACCGAATCCGATGTCGAACCCGTTTCGCCGATCACTCGGCTGTCGTGGACAAATACCATACTATTTCCGGCACCGTCCTCTAACTCGAAGGTGTAGTCGCCATCGGTTGGGATATTCACAAAACCCTCAAATGTGACGCCGTAGGAACCGAGTCGATCGCTCGAGGGTAATTTCACTTCGCTCACCAAATCAATGGCACCGGCAGCCATCGATTGAAATTGAGGCAACCATGGCCAGGACCCCGGATAGATAGAGCGTTTCCAACCGGAGTTTTCTGGCATCACGCCCGCCGCGGCCGGCACGTAAGCTTCATCGTAGGGACGCGGCGCTGATTCGTTGGGGCGGCGAATCTGCAACACCCGAGCCTTCATCCGTTCCTGCAGATCCGCGAACTCCGGACGCTTGGCCAGATCGTTCGATTCCTGCGGATCGTTGTTGAGATTGAAGATTTCGAAATCGTCGTCGGCCGACTCCACATTGTAACGCAGTCCTTTGTAACCGTCCAAATGGACCGCCTGCATCTGTCCGCGTTTGCGGCCACGATGAGAAGGCAAAAACGCGTCATACCCGGGGGACTTGCTGCCGTTCCAATACTCCGTGTAAATCGTGCTCGCCGGACGAGCCGCCGCTCCACTCATCGAACCGATCAGGGAAACTCCGTCCGACGCCGCAGGAATAGCCACACCGGCTAAGTCGGCAAACGTCGCCATCCAATCCCAGTGTCCGGATGGAGTAGCATCGATTCGTCCTGCCGGGATGTGCTTGGGCCAACGTGCGAGGGTCGGCTCCCGCACTCCTCCCTCCAAAGTGTCACGCTTGATGCCGTCAAAGGGTCCGAATCCGTGAAAGAAATCGGGGTCATAATTCTCTTCTATATACGACTCCTTGGAAGGACCGTTGTCGGAGGTGAAGATCACCAGAGTGTTGTCCGCGATGCCGAGGTCTTCAAGCGTCTGCAGTAGATCGCCTACCGTGTCATCAATTCGACGCACCAGGTTGGCGTAGCGTTTCTGCACATCGGGCCAAGGCTGTTCCACCGTCGTGGGGTCGCTGTCATGGTCCCAAGTGCGATGTTTAAATTCCGGATGCATCCAACCGTCGTAAGTGCCTTCCGCCGTATTGATCATGCGACCGGGTTTGCCCAACCACTGGAGACCGCCATTCAATCCACCACCGTCCGGAAAGGCCGTGGACGGATTATGCAAAACCGCGTGTGGGGTGTCGTGCGCGAGGTAGGCCATGAACGGCTGATCGGGATTCGATTGCTGGTGCTCGATAATCCACTGCTTAGCCCGCGCGGCGAAGAGATCGGTGGTATAAGCCATGTCGAGACCGGCCGAGACTTCTTCATCGTTTTCCCAAATTTCCCGGCCGTCTTCTTTCGGGTAATGAAAATGGCCGTCCCGATGGCGGGCGTAGCCATAAAAATAATCAAAGCCGCGATTGGTAGGAAATCCATCCCAAGTCTGTTGTTCGGCGATTCGGTCCGCCATGGGGCGATCACGAGCTGGGTTCTTATCGCCGGTGCCGCCCTGCAGTCCCCACTTGCCGAACGCAGCGGTTTTGTATCCTGCCGCCTGCAATACCGAACCCAGCGTGTGCGTGTCGATGAGTGCCTTATCAAATTGGTTATCCCGCACATCGGCATGCCCCTGGGTAACTCCTGTAAGCAACGAAGCCCGCGAAGGTGCGCAAACCGGCGCGGCGCAATAATGCTGGGTGAGCATCACCCCATCGCGCGCCATCGTATCAATCGACGGTGTGCCAAAGTGGGGAATCGATCGATCACCCATCGCCGCCCGTTCGTTTTGATAGAACACGCCGATATCACCGTAACCCAGATCATCGGTAAAAATGAAAAGGATATTGGGTCGAGGTGCCTCGGTATCGACTAAGGCAAACGTTGGCACGATCAGCGTACACAATAAGGATAGGAGGACGGGGTAACGTTTCATGGGTTAGGGAAAAGGAATAAGCCTCAACCATCCTAATGATCGGCGGGCCCAGCCATCGCACCGTCAACCCGTGCAGTGGTCAACCCCGCCTGCCTCCCGACTACTCTAATACGTTCACGAAGCCGTCTTGGTCGCAAATCCAGATCCAGGGACCAGTGGGTTCATTCGACTAACCAAACGCTTTTCGTCGCAGCCCCCGCAGCGTCGAAAGATCCCCCCAATCGGTGACTTGCGGAACGGGACGCGGCGCGGTTCGGCTCCGCTTTCCCGTCAATTTCTGATAAGTGCCCAAGTGCTCTTGGACAAACGCGTGTCCTCCCAACACGGCACCATCACTGAAATACCGCACGCGGCAACGCAGCACCTGGTGAAGAGGTAAACGGCCTTTCGCCTTAATCACCTTCTGCATAGCAGCATCATCGATCTTCGCGCCGCGCTCTTTTGGGGTCGATCCCTTGCCAAAAAGCGTTTTTCGGTAGGCCTCTTGAGTCCAATTCCACCCCTGTTTCCGGCCACCCTCGATCAATCGAACAATCCCCTGCTGCGCAGGCTTGTGACCCGCCACAGCTTCGGCATAACCGCAAAATCGATAGTCTTTAGGATCATTGACCAAACCAGCCCGAACCGGGTTCAGGTCGATGTATGCGGCCATGGTGCGCATGACGCCGGACGTGGCTTCCACCAACACACTTTTAAAGCGCTCCGACCAGAGCGTGCCGTAACGCTGGTGGCTGCGGTTATACCAGACGGAGAACCGTTGTTTCACGAGCTTCATGAATGGCGAGAGATCACCCATCATCGCGAGCTGCTGATTGCGCCATTCCTTCGCGGCCTCACCGTTGGATTTGAGCTGAGATTGAATGACCTCGAAACGAGCGGTTTGGTATTTGGTGGGTTTGGGATAAAGAACCCGGTAGCGCCGCACTAATTCAGTATCGGTGATCGCTGGTTTCTGAGGGACACGCACCAGCACATGGAAGTGATTGGACATGACCGCGTAGGTGATGATTTCCAAGCCACAGTAGTCGGCGATCTGCCACAATTGCTTACGAAGAACCTCCTTGGCCACATCATCCAGTAACCGCTCGCCATTAACCGTGCGAGACATGCAGTGGTAAACCGCCTCTCCCTTCCCTGCATCTACCTTAATCCGTGCCTGCCTCATTTTCCCACTACCACATCAATCCCTTCATCTCATTTATTTTAACCTGTCCCTTTTTTTTTCTTAATCCAATCGTGAACTGTTTAAGCAATCTTGCGTGAAATGTCAGTGGGTATACGGTTTAAGTGCTGAGGAGTATTCGGTAGGACTGTTAGGATCGGGATCAGATTCCCCCTCATACCATGCCTTCTCCCATCAATACGTTCTTACTCGAAAACAATCTGCGCATCGTAATCAATCCCTGCGTATCGCCTGACTTCTGTCTCGATTGGGAGGACCTAAGCTCGAAGCTTTCGGCCGGAACCACATTGCATGATTGGAGCGCCAGTGCATTCCGCACCAAGCACGGAGAATGGACGCTGCAGGAGAATCTCGAGACCGGCGATTGCGCTTGGATGTTACACGCGGCGCCGAATGCCGACAACACCGCTGACTGTTTGGCGGAAGGCGTAACGTTGGGCGACGGATCAGTTGCATTTCCCGCTTCTTGGAAGAACCTGCTCACTCTGAAAAACCTCATCCTCGAGGCCGATGCCGGAGCCACCGTCTTCCCCACAGCTGGGGCAAACCTCGGGCGTAGCACGCTGGGTATCGGGGCTCGTTTCACGACTTTACATTGGCCCGCGGTTGATTGGGCCATGGCGCAACTCGGCGTTGGATTGACCGCCAATCAAAATAGCATCCCGCGCGAACTCGTCTATGACGTCGACGAGATGCTCGCTGATCGTCTCGACACCGTGCCCTTCCCCTTCATCGGCACGTCCGTCCCAGAAGGGCATCAAGGCCAATCCGTCGAGGGCATGAGCCACGGTTCAGTGCTCGCGAAGCTGAAGCACGGCTTCCACCAACGGCGCATCGCCTGGAGTTTTAACGCCGACCACCAACCCATCGGCGGCAAGTTCGATATCCGTGAGACCGCCCTCGTCACCGGTTCCCTCTTGGCCAGCTACATCACATTCGATCTGTCGCCCGAACTCGCGAAGAACGAGCCAGCCAATATCGCCGAAATCGATCCTGCGTTGCAGACAAAAATTCAAGAACGCATGGCCGCAGTGGGCATGTCGGTCTCCGCCGCTGACTTCGAAACGCTTCTCACGACGGTGTGGCCGGCGATGTTGAAGATGAAGCGTCGCGATGATCTCTACGCCCAGGCTCGGGCCGATGCTTTCACGACGACCGCAGGACGCACCTACCTGCGCGAACTATCAATCGACGAGCTCCCCGGACTCACCACTCCCGAAACCACTGCGGTGATGCTCGCGCTTTGTGAAGCGATGGACATGCCAGTCAACTTCATCGCTCCAGCGTTTGGGTTTCAAAAGAACATCCCGTATCCCGATGAGGTCCGTTTGCGCGAACTGATCGCAGCCCAATGGGAAGTTTGTGAAAAATTTGAGGTAAGCATCGGTTTCCATTCCGGGTCGGGAAAATCCGCGAGCAACTACCGCATCATGGGCGAGATGACAGGCAGCCGCCTCGAAATCAAAACCAGTGGCCGCTACACCTATGAAATGGGCCACGCGTTGTATGCGTCTACGGACGAAGCCGACCAAAGACTCTGGCGGGACTGGTATGCCTTCACGGTCGATCTCGCGGTCGCCGGTGCATTCAGTGCGGACGAAACCGAAAAGGCCGCGGCCCGTGAATTTATCTCCGCGAGCTTCCAGATCGCGCCCGCGGTCGAAGCCCTCTTCGCTTCCTCTGAGGCCTGCCACACGGCGCTCGCCACGCTCAATCCGCATCCAGATCACGTGCTGTTCTTCGAATACAACTTCCTCTACGTGCTCGCCGCTGAAGGCCGCGCGGAGAAGGTGGCACTCGGCGACCATTCACCCGCCGGTTACCGCCAACGCGCTCGGTTCTACAGCATCAGCGCCGACGCTCGACTCGCCTACTCTAAGCGCGTGGCAGCCTACATCATCTTCCTCGCCGAGACTACTGGAGTCGCCACTGCGGCAGCATGCTCCCGCAGTTCCGAACAGTTAGACGCCACCGCCAGCTACGCCAAATTCCTCGCCGCCATCGCACCGCAGGCGTGATCCGGTCGCGGACGCGGGTCGTCCAATAATTGAGTAAACGAAGCGTTTGGCATTCAGCGGTAATCTGCTACCGCTAGGATTCCTCACGTTTCCCCCATGGATCTTCAGCTCAAGAATAATGCTATCATCTTAAATCGCTGTTTCGTGCCCCCCTCCCATGACTGACATGTTTCGTCTCGATCAAAAAACTGCCGTCATCACTGGAGCCGGATCCGGCATCGGTAAAGCCATCGCCAAAGCGTTCACTCAACAGGGTGCCACGGTCCATGTGCTCGATCTCAATGAGCCCGCCGGACAATCGACCGTCGCAGATATCGTCGCAAACGGCGGAGAAGCCACCTTTGCGCCACTCGATGTGAGCGACCCATCTGCGGTCACGGCCTTTGCGGCATCGATCGAGTCGCCCGACATCCTCGTCAACAATGCCGGCATCGGCCACGTCGGGAACATCCTCACCTCGACCGCCGACGACCTAGATCGACTCCACGCCGTAAATGTGCGCGGTCCTTTCAATCTGTGTCACGCGTTCGTGCCCGACATGCTCGAACGCGGCTCGGGTAGCGTGATCAATATCGCCTCCGTCGGCGGCATTGTCGCGGTGCGTGATCGCCTCGCCTATACGGCGACCAAATTCGCCGTCGTCGGCCTGACCAAAGCCCTCGCACTCGATCACTCCCACCAAGGGGTCCGCTTTAACGCCATCTGCCCCGGCCGGGTCGAAACCGAGTTCGTGCAAAACCTCATCGCGAAATATCCCGATCCTCAAAAGGCCTACCAGGAAATGGCCTCGACCCAACTTAACGCTCGTCTCGCTCAGCCGGCTGAAATCGCCGCCGCCGCCGTGTATCTGGCCAGCGACGCAGCCGCGATGGTGACTGGCTCGACCATGATGATCGATGGCGGTTGGACCGCGGGGAAATAGGCCCGGGCGGGCGAGCCTTTTCACTCGTCCTTGAACCGGTTGAGGGCTGCGTTCTTAGCCCGAATTCCACTTAACTGATTAACTGCTCACTCCTTTGCCGATACCGGGGTAGTTTTGGATTTCTTGATCCTCCGAAATCTCATTTTGTTATCATGAAATACCGCCGCCTCGGCCAAACCGACCTCGAAGTTTCCGTCCTCAGTTACGGCGCCTCACCCTTGGGAGGCGTGTTCGGAGATGAAGTCGATGTAACTGCCGGTATCCGCACGGTGCATACGGCAGTCGATCACGGTATCAACTTCATCGACGTCTCGCCTTACTACGGCGACACCAAGGCAGAAACAGTTTTGGGCAAAGCATTGGCCGGCATCACGCGAGATCGCTACTACCTCGCCACCAAGTGTGGCCAATATGGGCAGGAGGAGTTCGATTTTTCGGCGGAGCGCGTGACCCGCAGTCTCGACGAAAGCTGTGCTCGTCTCGGGGTCGACTACATCGACGTGCTGCAGTGCCACGATATCGAGTTCGCGGAGGCTGATCAGATTGTGAATGAAACCCTGCCTGCGCTGGTTAAGCTACGTGAGGCCGGTCGCATCGGCTACATCGGTATCACTGGGCTGCCCCTCAAAGTGTTCAGCAACATCCTCGATCGGGTGGATCCGGGTGTCGTCGACACCGTGCTTTCCTTCTGTCGCTACGAGCTCAATGACTCCGCCTTGGCGGATAAGATTCCCTACCTACAATCGAAGAACGTGGGCATCATCAACGCCTCTCCGACCGGCATGGGGCTACTCACTCCCCGCGGCGTTCCTGATTGGCATTTGGCGACGCCCCTGATGGGTGAGGTCGCCAAGAAGGTGGTGGATTTCTGCACGGCGGAAGGTGTCGATGTGGTTAAGTTAGCGGTGCAATATTGCGTGCAACATCCGGATATCGCGACAACACTAGTCGGCACATCCAAACCGGTAAACATCATGGCCGACATTCGCTACGCCGAAGAGCCCATCGATCAGGAAATGCTCACCAAGGTTCTCGAAATTCTAGCGCCAATTCATAACCATAATTTCACCCGTGGCTTGCCTGCTAATCTCGACGAACTCATTCCATCTTCATGAATCAAGTCACTCTCGATGAACCCGGCCAATTCAGTTTCAGCGCCACCGCAGAAGCCCCAACGCTTGCGCCCGGTGAAGCCTTGGTGAAGGTGCATCGGATTGGCGTGTGTGGCACCGACCTGCACGCTCATGCCGGCAAACAACCCTTTTTCGAATACCCGCGGGTGCTTGGTCATGAGCTCGGAGTTGAAGTCATCGATCCGGGCAGCGATCCGCTGGGCCTCAGCGTCGGCGACAAGTGCTCGGTAGAGCCTTACCTGAACTGCGGCAAGTGCATCGCCTGCCGCCGAGGAAAACCCAACTGCTGCACCAGCTTAAAGGTGCTTGGGGTGCACACCGACGGCGGCATGGGCGATCTGCTCGCCGTGCCCGCCCATAAACTTCATCGATCAGACACCCTCGGCTACGATCAACTCGCGTTGGTCGAGACGCTCGGCATCGGAGCCCACGCGGTTGAGCGTGCCGAACCCACCGCTGATGATTTCATTCTGGTAATCGGCGCGGGTCCCATCGGGCTGAGCGTAATTCAGTTCGCTCAGATCAGTGGAGCGACCGTCGCCGTGATGGACATCAGCGAATCGCGCTTGGCCTTCTGTCGCGAGCACATGGGAGTGACTCACACCTTGGTAGCAGGTCCCGATACCGCCGACAAGCTGACCGAAATCGGAGAAGGTGACCTCCCCACCATTGTAATCGACGCGACCGGCAACCCACGCTCAATGGCGGGCGCGTTCGATCTGCCGGCCAACGGAGGCCGCATTGTTTTTGTCGGTCTGTTTCAGGGTGAATTGGCATTCAACGATCCCAACTTCCATCGTCGCGAACTCACCGTTTGCGCGAGCCGCAACGCTTTGCCCGGCACCTTTACTTCGATCATCAATTTAATGGAAATGGGAACGATTGATACGACGCCCTGGATCACGCATCGCGTGGCTCTGGCAAATCTTCCAGCCGAGTTCGACGGAATCGCCAAAGACGCGACCTTGCTCAAGTGCATGATCGAATTCTGACCGCGGAAGATCAGCTGCCGCGGATCTTGATAAAGGCGGCCGGTGAGACGCCGTGGACACGTTTGAACGAGCGCGAGAATTGGAACGGATCGATCCCAAGTTCATCGGCGACTTCGCGCACCAATACTTCGCCGGCGTGAAGTCGATTAGCGGCCCACTTCATTTTGATCTGCATCAAATACTGGTAGGGGCTCACTCCCGAAAACTTTCGGTAGAGCCGGCACAGATAGGAGAGATTGATATGACAGGCTTCCGCGAAATCCTCGACCGTCGAGTATTCCAGAAAGTGATCCTCCATGTGGCGTCGGCAGCGCTCAAACGTGGAAGATGCCCGATTTGGCCCGGCGGTGGTTTCGCTGCCTCCGTAGCGGGTAGCGAGAAGTAGGAGCTCGAGCTGCAAGGCACAAGAGCGAGTCGCGTAGACACCGACGTGGCCCGCCAACCGGATCAGTTGCTCAAAGGCATCCTTGAGTTCCAATCGACGCTGAAATTGGTGTATTCGTCCCGGCGCCAAATCCAGTTTCTCCATCAGGTTGAGCGCCTCGGAACCGACGAAATCGACAAAATACTTATCCAAAACCTCCGTCGGATCAGTCCGCATCCGATGCTTAACTCCAGGACCATAGGAGAAAAGACTGCCCGCCTTCAGTTCGTGCTTCGTCCCATTCAACGCAAGTTGCCCTTTACCTCCTGCGACGAACTCAAGAGATAAAAACGGAAACGTCTCACGATGAATAAGGTAATCTCGCGCGCACTTTTCCCATCCTACACAGACCACCGACAATGGAGCTTGGTCCCGCACGCCTGCTTCCAAGTAGAAGCGCCGGGCCTGCAACACTTGCCTGGACATGAATTCGGGCAACGTCCCACCCGAAACCTGAGGAGCGATATTTTCGGACATATAAAGTCAATTCCTGTCATGCCTAGATGAGGCAAGTTTATAGTTTCCCTGTTATTTTTGCCTTTATTTGACGTAAAATATAACAATTACGACAAATAGAAATTTTAATGAATCTAGTAGAATAATCATTTAAGATAATAATCGTCATGTGAGTGCCACATACCGTCATTCAAGATCCGAGGAATAAGTGCTAAATTAGGCACTTCCCTTCCACCAACCGGTTGAGTCTCACGACTCGGCCAACATGACATCTCTACTCCTCGCACTCAGTCCACCCCATCCCGGGATACCCCATGATACTCGAATACCCCAAAAGAATCACTCTTAAGGACATCGCTCGTTCCGCCAAACTCAGTGTGGCGGCTGTTTCGATGGCCCTGCGAAATCATGACTCTCTCCCTGCCGCCACGATCAACCGGGTAAAGAAGATCGCCGATGAGTTGGGCTATCGGCCAGATCCTGCCCTTTGCGCTCTGGCCGCTCACCGCTGCAGGTTACAACCCAATCGTAATGTTTCGGTCATCGCCCTGATCAGCAATTGGTCGACATCGGACGGCTGGCTAAAATCCTCTGGAGCGAAGGCGCTCTTCGAAAATGCCTCCGCGCGGGCATCGAACCTCGGTTTCGATCTGCAACATTTCTGGGCCCGCGAACATGGTGGGTTTTCTTCGCGCCTCGCCGATGTGCTGAATGCTCGAGGCATTCGAAGCGTGATCCTAGCCCCTGCTGAGTTCACGGCTGAGCCGAGTAAGATCTCCTGGGATCGCTTCACCGTAGTTTCACTCGAGCCTCCTCCTCTTGACGTCGTGATGCCCCACGTCGGCATCAACCACTTCGCCAATGTCACCCGCTGTTGGCACGAACTGTCGGATCGTGGATTTTTCCGGGTAGGAATGATCACCCGGGAAGGCCAATACAGCGCCGCCGAGGGCCAGAGCATCGCCGCTCACGCTTTCAGCCAATCTCAGTCCTCTCACCCTTTTGATCGGGTTCCAAATCTGACGCTCGGCCGCGGCAATGAAGCCGCCCAAATCAGTGCCTGGATCGAACAACATCGGCCGGAAGCGGTGATCGGCTGCGCGCCGGTGCACCATTTACTCGTCGATGAAGCCGAACTGAACGTGCCCCACGAATTGAGCTACCTAAGTCTGGACACCGCTGCTGAAAAACACGCCGAGGTGAGCGGCATCGATTCCAACATTGGCATGGTCGGAGAAACCGTGGTCGATACGTTGAACCACTTGCTGCAACGCGGCATCACCGGAGTCGGGAAAAGCCCCGTTGGCACCCACATCGCTGGCACCTGGCAAGAGGGTAATACGTTCGAGAGCAGTCAACTCCTCGTGACCAGCGGATAACATCCGCTCCTCATTCCAGAGTATAAATAAAACCGATATCAGGAACCGTGAGCGCCCTGCGTTTTCGTCGACACGGAATACATCGACGTTGTCGCCGTCATGAACAGACGGCTGCGATCGGAGCCACCAAAACAGACGTTGGCACACGTTTCTGGCAGTAGAATCACACCGAGTAGATCACCTTCCGGCGAGAACACATGCACCCCGTTGATTCCTTCCACACTGTGGCCCGAACTGGACCAAATGTTTCCGTGGGCATCCACCTGTTGTCCGTCCGGACCTGCGATGAGCCCGTTGTATTTGATCGCCGCGAAATGACGTCCATTCCGTAATTCTCCATCGGCGGAGACATCAAATACATGCAGCGCTTTGTCCTCTTGTTTCGCCGGGCCGGTATCTGCGACGTAGAGCTTTTTAAAGTCAGGTGAAAAACAGAGGCCGTTGGGCTTCACCAACGAGTCATCGACCCGCTTGATTGCGCCCGTCTGACCATCAATACGATAAATCGCTTCCTTTTGCGGCAATGGCTTGGGCACTCCGTAGCCCGGATCCGTGAACCAGATACTGCCATCCGGATGCACCACCACGTCGTTGGGCGAGTTGAGCGAAACACCATCGACCTGATCTACCAACATCGTAATCGATCCATCACCTTCGTGCCGCACAACCCGATGTCCGACCTGTTCACAGGAAATCATTCGCCCCTGGTGATCGAAGGTGGACCCATTCGTGCTGCCAGTGGGGTGTCGGAACTCACTCACGTGACCATCCTCCTCGAGCCAACGCCATTGCCGGCTGTTCGGCACATCGCTCCAAACCATATATCGGCCCGCCGCATTCCACGCCGGGCCTTCCGACCATTTCGAACCCGTTTGGTGACGCGTAATCGTCTCCCCGGCATCAATGAGCTGCTTGAACCGAGGATCCACGGCAATGATCCGTCCACCCGAGTCGCTCAATGCACCCAGCGACAGTTCACCCGCTTCAGCACTCGCCGCTCGCCCTACGCTCGCCCAGAGCGGGGCCGCCACCATCGCCGATTGTAAGAAACGTCGACGAGACAGGTCCCCTAAAGCTGAAGAGTCGGACGGAGTTACGGAGGAGAATCGCTCGGGTGGGGTCTTCATGACGGCCATCTCAACAGTAGCCCATCGAAGTGCTCAAGCCTTTGCAGGCTTCAACAATTAACCCTGTGACTCTACCCAATTTTTGCCTTTAACTGTTTAAGCTGCGACTCCGGTTGTCTGCCCCCGTCTCAAGATCTAGTTTTACCCCTCCAATAACCCTCTAACTCGTGCTTCGGATTCATAGCCCTACCCGCTTCCCCAACTTCATCGTGTCCCAACCAAACTACATTCGCTCTTTTCTCTGCCTTTTGCTCGTCGCTTTGATTGGCGCGCTCTCCGCGTCCGCCAAGTCCTCGCAGCCCAACATTCTGTGGATCATGTCCGACGACCACGCGGCCACGGCCATTGGAGCCTACGGCAGCCACCTCGCACCACTGAATCCCACGCCGACCTTGGATCGTCTCGCTGCCGACGGCATGATGTTCACCAACGCGGTCTGCACCAACTCCATCTGCACGCCCAGCCGCGCCACGCTGATGACCGGCCAGTATTCGCACACCAACGGGGTCAAAACTCTCAGCGATGATCTTCCCATCGCCGACCACGCCTTACCGCGCCTCATGAAACAGGCCGGCTACCAAACGGCCATGATCGGCAAGTGGCATCTTAAAAACGAACCTGCCGAATTCGATTACTACTGCGTCTTGCCCGGCCAAGGCAGCTACCACCGTCCGACTTTTCGCGACATGAATTCCCCCGGTGAGTGGCCCAATAATCTCCTACACCCCAAAGCGACGTATGACACCGAACACTCTTCCGACGTCATCACCAACCTCTCACTCGATTGGTTGAAGAACCGCAATACCGATGAGCCGTTCTTCCTCATGCACCATTTCAAAGCTCCGCATGACAATTTCGAAAACGCCGAACGCTACGACTTTCTCTACGACGACGTCACCATCCCGGAACCCCCGTCACTCCGCGATTCCCCTAACCACGGTTCCATCGCCACCGACGGCACCGGCACCTCCATCGGAAAACGCAACACCCGCCGCAACATGGGTGACCACATGTTCGTCGACAAATCCCTATCCGACGACGACTACCTGACCGTTGCCTACCAACGTTACCTCAAGAAATACCTCCGCACGGTTCGGGGCGTGGACGACAACATCGCCCGCCTCATCGCGGCCCTGCGTAAATCTGGCGACCTCGATAATACTATCATCCTCTACACCTCCGACCAGGGGTTCATGCTCGGTGAACACGACTACATCGACAAACGCTGGATGTATGAGCCTTCGCTCCAAGTCCCTTTCATCGTAAAATATCCCGGTAAAACAAAAGCCGGCTCCACCAGCAGCGCTCTCGTCAACAACACCGATTTCGCTCCCACCCTGCTCGACCTCGCCGGCATTAAAGTTCCGGCCTCCATGCAGGGTCGCAGCGTCTCTTCAATTCTCGAATCCGGACAAACCCCCGAAGACTGGCGCCAAGCCAGTTACTACCGCTACTGGATGCATCTGGCCCACCATGACAACCCGGCCCACTACGGTATCCGCACTGAGAACTTTAAACTCATCTTTTACTACGGCCTCGGGCTCGACGCCAAAGGTGCCAAACAGGATGTCACCACTCCAGGTTGGGAACTCTACGACTTGCGCAGCGACATCGCCGAACAACACAACGTCTACGACGATCCCGCCTTCCACGGCGTGCGCGAACGGCTCAAAATCCAGTTACTCAGCTTGAAAAAAGAAGTCGGCGACACCGATGAACAATATCCTGAGCTGATGCGCGTCCGGGAAATCGCCTGGAAAAACTGATTCTGCCGATCAGACCCTGCCTCACAGTTTCGTGTTTTTCGTGGTTAAAAAATAACCTTCCGCCTCTCAGCCCCCACCTCCTCTCCATCCGTGGTCAATCAACACTCCCTCACTCGTCTCCTCCTCATATTCGTGGTCGCCCTAGCCGCCGCGAATTCCACTGCCGCTGCCACCACTGCGCGATGGGCACCTATCGACCTCGAGTTCAGCGCCACGGTTAAGTCCGGCACCGAGTTCGATCTCGATTTCTCCGCGACCTTCACCGGGCCCGACAACCAGAAGCTCACCGTCCCGGGCTTCTTCGATGGTGATGATCGTTTCGTCGTCCGCTTCGCCCCTCCAACCGAGGGAAATTGGAGCTACATCACGTCCTCGGCCGAGCGTTCCCTCGCCGGCATCACCGGTGACCTCAGCGCGACGACCCCCTTGCCCGGCAAACACGGCCCCGTCGAAATCAGTAAGTCCGATCCTCGCAAATTCGCCTACGCTGACGGTAGCCAATACTTTCCTCTCGCCTTCGAATTGGACTGGCTGTTCGCCCTCGATGCCGAGAACGGCAAAGACATCCCTAAAACGCGCAGTGTCATCCGCCACGTGCGCGAAAACGGTTTCAATCAGGTCGTGATGAACGTTTTCGCCTACGACGTAAACTGGCCGCGCGACCCGGAGCTTCCGGCCAAATACGACTACGGTAAACCCCGCGTTTTTCCTTACGGAGGCGACAATACCAAACCCGACTTCAGCACGCTCCATTTGGAGTTTTTCCAACGCTTCGACCGGGTCGTCGAGCATCTCGATGAGCAGGGCATCATCGCCCACATCATGATCTACGTTTGGAACAAGCAGGTTTCCTGGCCGGATGCTGAATCGGCGGCCGACAACCGCTACTTCGACTACGTCGTAAAACGCTACCAAGCCTATCCGAATCTCATCTGGGACATTTCCAAAGAAGCCACCGGTTACGGCCACAACGACAAGACCTACATCGTTGATCGTATCACTCGCCTCCGCGCCCTCGATGGACATGATCGCCTCGTGACGGTGCACGACTACGGTTTCTGTAACCAATACCCCGAAACCGTTGATTTCATCTCAATTCAATCTTGGAAATCGGAGATCTGGAACACCATGCGCGAGGTGGTTGAATCCCATCCGAAGAAGCCGGTATTCAATATTGAACACGGCGGCTACGAGAAAGGTCCCTATCACGTCTTCACGGGTTCGTATCTCACGCCTCTCTCCAACCTCGAACGGGCCTACAAAATCATCTTCGCCGGCGCCTCCATTGCGCACTACTGGCAGGACGCGGCCTGGAATGTGATCATCCACGATATCGAGAATCTACCGCAGGCCGATCAACCCAAACTTCACTACTATCGGCACATGGCCGATTTCCTCGAACGGCAGCAAGTAAACGACCTCGAGCCGACCACCAGCGCAGCCAGCGCGGGATTCTGCCTCTCCAACAACGACGACGTTTACCTCCATTTCCTCCCCGGCGATCATGATGCTATCGTCGTCCGTCAACGCCCGGGATACGAAGACGGCACCGTCCAGTTCACTTGGTTCGATCCCCTGACCGGCGAATACACCGACGGCGGCACGCGCCCCGTCGAAAAATGGGTCCGCATCCACACCCCGCAACCCTACCAAATGCGAGTCCTCCTCGTCCGCTTCGAAACCAAAAAATAGCCCGCGGCCGAACCCGAATCATTCTCGTAATCTTTCTCGTTCTCGTTCTCTCCCCAAGCCGCGCTGCTTCGCCCCCCCTTGTCTCGCCAGTGTCCCGCCCGGCGGGACGACGGCGGATGCTCCACTCCATCAGCTCATGGCTTCAGTGCGTTAGCCCTTGGCGCCTTTGCGGCTTTGCGTGAGGCTAAAGCCTCCAGCTAAGTTCATACCCTGTCTTTATTTCGCCCCCCACGAACTAAATATGAAACTCATCGGTCTTCTCCTCGCCTCGCTTCTGTTCGTCTCCATCTGTTCAGCGAAAGTGGGGAAATTACAACGAGCCAACGGCCTCTCCAAAGACGACTTCTCTACCGTCCTCGAACACTGTGAAGCCAATCTCCCGAAAGTCTGGGACACCCTCACTTCGATTCGCGAAAATGGCGTCAATGTGCGACTCACCCCCGAGCGAAAGATGGGACCCGGCAAAGCTTCAGGCACCGACCAAATCGTCATCAGCACCTTCTTCCTCACCAAAGATCTGCCTAAATTCCCTGAAGACCGTCTGGTGATTGTCCTGCTCCACGAGTTCGGCCACATCCTCTTCAATCGTGAAACGGACCGTAGCCAAAGAAATCCGGTTAAACACGAATTCTTCGCCTTCGCGTATTCGATCAAAGCGGCAATCAAGCTCGCCGAAAATAGCGACTCAGGGCCTCTCCAAGAAGTGGTCAAAAACGTCAAAATTCGGAACGAAACCGGTAAACCCAAAGACCCTCACACCATCGCGATAAAAGAGCTCATCAAAACCCCGCTCTGGACCACCGCCACCGAGATGTTGGAAGGCAACTAACAGCCACTCCGACGTTTTGAGTTAACCACGAAAAACACGAAATGAGGAGGCAATATCGGTCTGCCCAGCGGCTTGCCCGCCTCTCGCGGGGGGAGGACTGCCCCCACCTTTTCCAAATCTTAATTCTCCTAATGCGGACCAGCGAATTACCTAGGAATCCTAGCTCAATTTCAGAATTTCGTGTTTTTCGTGGTCCAGAAATCCCTGCCCCACGGTTCGGTGTATTCCGTGTGTTCCGTGGGCAACTAACACCTTACTTCTGGTCCTTGCCGCGAATACGATCTGACATCTCGACGCGCCATACGTTGTAGCGCGCTTCCATCATCGCGACCCGCTCCGGATAGCGTCCGGCCATGTCCATCGTCTCGCCCGGATCTTCCCCGACGTTGTAGAGCTGCAACCCACTCGGAATCGGCACTTCGCGAAGCTCATCCTTCACCAATCCGTCTTCGCCCAGTTCGTAGGCTTGGTAGGTCTTGGACTCAGCCCGAAAGACCAACTTCCAATCCCCTTCCCGAGCGACCCAGTTTTGTTCGCGTCCAGAGTCCCAAAACATGGTTTCCGTCTGGTGCAATTGATCGGCTGACCCATTCAAAAGCGGACCGAGGGTTTGGCCGTCCAAAGGTTTCTTGGGCGCAATGCCCGTAACCTCGGAAAGACTCGCATACAAATCGCGGTGCGTGACGAGCTCGTCGACTCGAATCCCCGCTTGGATTTTCTCTGGCCAAGAAACCACAAACGGCACCTTGATGCCGCCATCCATCAAACAGTATTTGAACGCATTGATGTTCCGGTTGTTCGCATACGATTGATCCGAGCCGCCGTTGTCCGAAGTGAAAACGATGATGGTATTCTCCGCGACTCCCTTGGCCTTCACCGCAGCCATGATCTCGCCGATCATCTCGTCCATCAACTCGAGGTGAGCGAGGTAGATCTTCCGCCCATAAGGATCAGTCACCGCGAGGTGACACGTATCGTCATACCACTGATTGTAATCGGGTTGAGCAATCGGATCCCACAGCGGATATTCCCAGACCTCCGCGTCACGATCAAAGGGTCGTTCCGGCACGCCATGCTTTTTCGCAAGGTGCTTGGGCAAACGATAAAGCGGCGTGTGCACCGCGTTAAACTCCAGTTGCAGGTAAAATGGTTTCTCACTTTCGGTCGCGATGAAGTTCACTGACTCCCTCCCAAAAACTTCCGTCGTGGTCGTATTCTCGAATGATTCCTTTTCGCCGTGATTTCGCGTGAGCGGACCCATCCCGATCATCCGCGCCTTCGCCACACTTCCCGTCTGCTTGCGTTCATACGCATCGATGTCCTTTTGGCTGATTAGCTGGAAGTCCCACGAGTGATGAGTGAAGCCGAGATACTGATCGAAGCCATGCTTCATCGGATCCTCCTTGGGTCCGCCATTCAGATGGGTCTTGCCCACCTTCATCGTGCGGTAACCCGCCTCCTTCATCATCTCCGCGATGGTGTGTTCGTCCGACGGCAGTCCACCGTCGCCATAATAGTAGGCGCCCCAGCGCTGGGCATAACGACCGGTAACGAGCGACAGGCGCGAGTTACTGCAAATGGGTGAAGCCGCGTAGGCCTCCTCAAAAACCGCGCCACTTTGCGCGAGCCGGTCAAGATTTGGCGTCACCACCCCATCGGCCACAACATCATGGAATCCCACATCTCCGTAACCGATATCATCGGCCACGATGACAATCACATTAGGTTTCTCAGCATGCGCGACCGCGAGCATGGCGGCCATGGATAGTATCAGGGAAAAGGCTTTCATAAAACTACGGGTATACTGGTGTGTCATGTAACCATTGCGACCTTCGAGTTCAAAGCCTCCACCTCCACCGACAATCAGTCCCTCTCCTCAGTTATTATCAAACCACAGGTTTCTCAGATAATCACAGAGCCATCGAGTAGCTAATCCTGCCTCACCGCCTATCGCGGAAGTGACAAATTCCTCATTCTCGTTATCGTTCTCGCCCCCCTGAATTTTCGTGATTCTTCGTGTAATTTCGGGGGCTCTCAAAAAACCCGTGCCTCTCTACCTCATTTAATCCAACTTCCCCCAATGCCCCTATCTCTGTTTCGTTATACCCTTCTCGTTTGTTCTGCGGCCGTCCTATCCGCGCGTCCCAACATCGTGTGGATCATCCCGGACGACATGTCGGCGCACTTCGGCACCTACGGCGAGACGGCCATCGAGACACCCCACCTCGATGCCATGGCCGAACGCGGCGTTAAATTCACCCGCGCCTTCGTCACGGCCCCCGTTTGTTCGACCAATCGCTCTGCTTTCATCACCGGCATGTATCAAACCAGTATCGGCGCCCACCACCACCGCAGCGGAAGAGGTGAAATAAAAACCCATCTACCTGCTGACGTAAAAATGGTGCCGCAACTATTTCGAGATGCCGGCTACTACACCACCATTGCAGGTTGGCCTATAAACCCCAAAAACCTCGGCAAGACGGACTACAATTTCGAATGGGACCGATCCATCTATGACGGCAGCGATTGGTCTGGTCGCGCCGAAGGCCAACCTTTCTTCGCTCAAATCCAAACCCAAGGCGGCAAAATCCGGGGGTCGGATCTAGAAAAATACCGCAAGACCGCGCAGCGCGCCGACGAAGAGCTCGGCAGCCACACGTCCGTCGATGACGTCACCCTGCCACCCTACTACCCCAACGACAACGCCGTGCTCCGCCAAGACTGGGCGGCCTACCTCGACTCGGTGCGCCTGACCGACCACATGATCGGTGAAGTCCTCGCCCGTCTTGAGGACGAGGGCGAATTGGACAACACGATCGTGATCTTCATGACCGATCACGGCATCAGCCATGCCCGCGGCAAACAGTTCCTCTACGAAGAAGGCATCCACGTCCCACTCGTGATTCAGGGTCCCGGCATTCACGCTGGCACCATCCGCGAAGATCTCGTTGAGCATATCGATATTGCAGCGCTCTCCCTTGCCGCCGCCGACATCGCCATCCCTGCCAACATGCAGGCACGAGACATTCTCGCCGTAGATTACGCTCAACGTGATGCCGCCTATTCGGCCCGCGATCGATGTGATGAAACGGTCGACTACCTCCGCTCGGTGCGCACGGAACGGTTCAAATACATCCGCAACTACTTGCACGAGCGGCCGCACATGATGCCCAACCGTTACAAGGACCACAAAGCCATTATCGTCGCCCTCCGCGAAGCCCACGCCGCCGGCACGCTCACGCCCGCACAGGAGCTTTTATTCGCTCCCACCCGCGCGCCCGAAGAACTCTACGACCTCGTGAAAGACCCCCACGAACTCCACAACCTCGCCGGGGATCCCAAGTCTGCCTCTCTGCTTAAAGTCATGCGCTGGAAACTCACCGAATGGGAAGTCGCCACCGGTGATCATGGCCTCGAATCCGAAGCGAGGTATGACAGCGATATGCTTGCCTATAGGAAATCGGTTAAATCCAAAGCTCCCGAGCAATTAGAGGGATTCGAACGCAACGTCGCCCAGATGAAAGCCTGGACCGCCGAAGGGAAATAAGCTGCTCCGCAGAAGTTCCAAGTATCAGGTAACAAGTAACAAGAAACTGACCAACGGGGTTGATGTCGTAGACGCATTGCGAAGCAATTTAGTCACGACTCGACCCCTTCCCCTAAACCTCACCGGCTGACCAAAACTTAATCCTCAACAAGAACACCTCGTTCTGTTCCTGCCCCCACGTTTTCGTGTCTTTAGTGTGTTTCGTGGTTAAACACAATCCTGGCTCTCAGCTCCGAAATCTCCGTATTAATCTGTGTCCATTTGTTCTTCAATTACCCATTTTGGGCACCCACCTCAGCACCCCTTCGGGGCACACCTATTCAGGCGCACCATCTGCGCGCTTTCGCGCTCCGAGTGGTTAAAAAACTGCAGGCTGACGGCAACCGCGCTTTAGCCTGTTAATCTCTGTCTCTTATACACATCTGACGCTGCCGACGACTCCTTACGTGTAG
>OJCR01000061.1_pt1 | contig 55615 bp, 35 predicted proteins | sample 1591611 | NCBI WGS metagenome assembly OJCR01 (sample SAMN05416815, study PRJEB24817) | seawater metagenome | isolation source: Sea water | place: Canada:Atlantic | collected 2013-07
TAAGGAGTCGTCGGCAGCGTCAGATGTGTATAAGAGACAGTATATATATTCCAAGGCTGCGCTTTTTTGAACGCTTGAAGCGACGCTCGTTGATGATCATAGAGTGAAAATCATGAGCTGATGGAATCCATTCCGGCTTCAGTCAGCCATCCTGGTTTTTGGGCTCAGCTGTCTCCCCTTGGCAGGTATGTCAGAAAACGCGGTGCCCTCAATTTTGAATCCTTGAATGATCTGGGGATTCAACTTGAGGTCGCTATCGCGGACCCCGCCAAATAACCCGTTGTCCAGGCGGCCTGAAAATTAAAGCCCCCTGTTTCTGCATCTATGTCCAATGACTCACCTGCGAAATAAAGTCCCGGAGTCCTCCGGCTTTCCATGGTTTTAAAACGGATTTCCTTGAGATCCACGCCACCACAGGTCACAAATTCCTCCTTGTTGCGACTTTTTCCCGACACCTTGAATCGAGTCTGGGTCAAGATGGAACAGAGCTGATCCAATGAACTCTGCCTCAATCCACCCCAGATCATGCGAGGTTTTACATCGATGGTTCCGACCAGACGTTGCCAGAGTCTTTTTGGTAACCCGAGTGCGGGTGAGTTTGTGAGTAACTTTTTGCTGTGCTTTTCCTTGAATGCGAGCAGAGCAGTCTGCGGGTTGTTGATGTCAGGGATCCAGTTGATTTCAATCTCAAAAGGCCCTGACATCGCATGAATTTCTCTTGCTGCCCACGCTGACAAACGAAGAATTGCCGGCCCACTCAAACCCCAATGGGTGATCAGCATGGGGCCTCGGCACCGGACGTCTGTCCCGATCAAACTCGATTCAGCGAGCGGCACACTCAGTCCCTGTAATCCATTGATCAATGGATGTTTGATTTCAAACGTAAACAAAGAGGGTATGGGGTCGATGATGTGATGCCCCAGTGATTGAATGATTTTAAATTGTTTGCCGGGCTTCATCCCTCCAGCTGTCCAGAGAACATGGCGGCATTTGTAATCGCCCTCCCCATTTGTAAGAATGGTAAAACCGCCTGTCTTGATAGGAGTAATTTGCGTGACTTCGCAGCGCGTTTGAATACGAACGCCTGACTTAATCGATGTGTTGAGTAAGCAGTCAACGATACTGGACGATTGATCCGAAACCGGAAACATGCGCCCGTCGCATTCCGTTTTCAGAGAAACCCCTTTATCCTGAAACCATTGCACTGTATCGGCGGGTTGCCAGCTATGAAAAGGGCCGAGTAGTTCACGGCTCCCTCGCGGATAATGAGTAATCAATTCCGCAGGATCGAAGCACGCATGAGTGACATTGCAACGACCTCCTCCGGAAATCCGTACCTTGGATAAAACGTTTGGGCCCTTTTCCAACAACAAGATTCCCAAAGCTGGATTTGATTCCGCTGCAGTAATGGCTCCAAAGAAGCCAGCTGCGCCTCCTCCCACCACGACAAGGTCAACCTCCTCCCTTAAAGGGTCGTTCCCAACTATGGATGCCTGTTGTTTTAATAGTTGGGAACAACCCTTCGCGGATTGCTTTCGATTCTCTTTGTTCATTGCTCTTTCAACACGGGTCCAAATGGAAACGTTCTTTCACTTTGGGATCAATTCATTTCTGATATGGCCTTGCGCTTGACCTGTCCCGTCTTTCGTGATTGGCTCGCCTTCATATATCGGCGTGACTGTTGCGGATAACCAGTCACTGCCGTTTGGGCAAACCTTTAAAACCGCATGAATGATACCCTTAAATTATTGGATGAATTCCAAGATAAGCTCTTGGCGTTGATCCAATCTGAACAGAACCGTCTTGGCACGATTACCGAAGATCATCTGCTTTATAAAGATGATGTTTTTAATGCATTAACATTGGAACTATTATCTTTGCAACAATCAGCAAATCCTTACCTTGCCAAACAGTTTGAGCAAGCCTCTGTCAATACGCAATCCCTGCATCATTGGAAAAAAATACCTGGAGTTCCAACCCAGGCATTCAAATTTATTGACTGGAGCTGCATTCCTGAAAACAAACGATCCCAGGTGTTTTATTCCAGTGGCACGACAGGAAAAGATGCCAGTCGTCATTGGCATCACGGACGTTCACTGGAGCTTTACGAAACTTTGTTATCACTATGGCACCGCGAGCATGCTCCCTGGGAGGGGGGCATGTGCCGAGTTGACGAGTGTCTTTTTCTGACTCCCAGCAAGAAATCCGCGCCTCATTCCTCATTGATCCACATGTTTGGAACAATTGCCGATTCTTTGCCCCCTGAGGTGACTTCCCATTTTGTCGGAAAGATCAGCGCTCAAAACGAGTGGATTTTGCCTTTGTCAGCCACTATTGACCAACTGGCAAAATTCTCCCAACCCGTCTGTATTTTTGGAACGGCATTTCTCTTCGTGCACTTGTTGGATCATTTGGAGGCAGCAGGAACTCAACTATCGCTGCCTGAAGGGTCGGTTGTTTTCGAAACAGGGGGCTACAAAGGCAAATCACGATCCCTGACAAAGGAGAAACTGTATCAAGAAATTGAATCCAAGCTTGGCATTCCGGAAAAAAATATTCTCTGTGAATACGGCATGAGCGAACTTTCCTCGCAGGCTTACGATCTGCAATCGAAATCGGACTCACACTTTAACAACGGTTCTACAACACGACGATTGAAGTTTCCTCCCTGGGCACGATGTCATGTCATTTCTCCTGAAACGATGATGGAGGTTCCTGAGGGTGACACAGGTTTGATTCAAGTGATTGACCTGGCCAATGTCTGGTCCTCTGTGTCCATCCTTACTGAGGATATCGGCATTCCTCATAAAGAAGGTTTTGAATTACTTGGACGTGCGGAGATTTCCGAGCCAAGAGGCTGCTCACTGATGTCTGAAGATTTTGCGTAGTTCGATGTTTCTCTTTGCATAATGAGATGAGCCCAAATCCCGAAGATTCCAAGGTCACGACGACTTCTTCCATTCAACGAAGAGAGTTGCGCACCCTTTGTGGCGTTGGAATGCTTCATGCCTTCACGCACGTGTATCACGTGGCCCTGATGCCTCTTTATCTCATGATACATGAGGATTTGAAATCAGGTTCCATGGATCACACTACTTTCTTGATGACTGCGATGATGACCGCCTATTTTATACCTAGTTACTGGGTAGGTGCATTAGCCGACCGAATGGACAGACGAAAATTACTAGGAACAGGACTCCTTATCAATGGCGCTGGTTTTGCTGCCTTTTCTCAAGTCGATTCCTATATCGGAGCCGTGCTTTGCATGGTGGTTTCCGGTATCGGAGGCAGTTTTTATCATCCGGCTGCAACGGCGATGATTGCGGACCAATTTCCACAAAGAGAGGGGAAGGCATTTGGATTGGTTGGCATTGGTGCAAGCATTGGGTTCCTGATAGGACCGGTTTATTCGGGATGGCGGGCGAGTGCGAATGAAACTTTGATTGGAGCGGCTGCATGGAGAGGCCCGGTAATGGAACTAGGTGTTGCGGGTGTCATTGCTGGTCTTCTTTTTTTATGGTTGGCTCCGAAGGATTGTCCTGGCAGAAACGCCCCTCATACCTCTCCAGACCGCCCTCAGAACAAGTGGATGTCTTCGGGAATATTTGTTGTATTGATCCTTACAGCACTTGCCTTCAGTCTGCGAGACTTCACAGGCTTTGGAATGGGAAGCCTGGGTTCGCTTTTCCTTCAGAAAGCGCATGGATGGTCAGTTCAGGAAACAGGTTTCGCCCTGAGTATGATTTTCATTGGAACCATTATCAGTAACCCTGTATTTGGCACCTTGAGTGATAAAAGGCGTTTTTCCTGGCTTGCAGGTGTGCTGGTGATTGCCGGATGTCTGGTGACAACCTTTCCCTTGTTACCGTCTTCTTTCATCATGCCCGCACTTTTTATCTACGGTTTCTTTTTTATTGCCAGTTATCCTATGGTGGAGGCCGCTCTCATGGAAGCGGCCCCAGTGGCTTATCGGGGCAGGATCAGTGGTCTCTTTGTTCTGGTGGGTGGGTTGATCGGAAATCTGGCCCATTGGATTTTAGGCTGGAGGGTTGAAAATCTCGGGAGTGAAGCTGGACAGATGAGCGCTTATCAATCCTCTTTCACCACACTGGGATGTCTTGTTGTGATATCTTCGAGTGGTATTTTTGGATTTCGTTATTTAATTAAAGCGTGGAAAGCAGATGAAAAAACATAAGGCTCAGGACAACTCAATTTTCTGAATAACAATGGATCTACCCAATTTCTTTTTAGCTGACATGCCTTCGAGTGAAACGCTGACACCGGCCACGCTCACCGATGCATGTCTCACGCTCAAGCGCAATCGTCGCCTCTATCTCAAAGAGCGAACGACTGCCAGTTTGATTCGGACGCTGGCGAATGTGGCTGAACACTGGACTTATCCCGATTATCCCATCCGTGAGTACACTTTGCAAAAAGGTCCAGAGATCACCGGCTTTCCTGCAGCGATTCTAGAAAAGGGTTTATTGGATTTCATGAAAGAAATTTCTGAGGAAAACCTTCAGGCTCTGGTTGAGCAGGATCTGGGGCATCTTCGGAGATTGGATGAGCCATGTGCAAATGAATCCGACCGATCTGGTCAACGAATGAGCATGGCTGTTGGTCCTGAATTAATGCTGCACATCACTGGGGGTGTTTTACCGAATGGCGTTTTCACAAATATCATCCTGGGTATCCTTGCCAAATCATCGCAGCTTGTGAAGTGTGCTTCGAATGCAACCTTCCTACCGAGAATGTTTGCGCATTCCATCTATGATACAGATCCAAAGCTTGGAGCGTGTCTTGAAATTGCAGGATGGTCGGGGGGAGACAAGGAGTTGGAAGAAGCCGTTTACGCAGAAACGGATCTGGTGACCGCCATGGGGGCTGACAAGACCGTCTCTCATATTCGCAAGGACCTGCCGGAGCGAATCCGTTTTCTGAGTTTCGGACACAAGGTAAGCGTAGGCTACATCTCCAAGGGAGCTCTCCAGGGGTTTGGAGTCAGGGCGTTGTTGAACAAGGCTGTTGATGACATTGTTGCCTGGAATCAGCTCGGTTGTTTGTCACCTCATGTGATTTATGTGGAACAAAATCCCGAACTTCCTCCCATTCAATTTGCAGAACGTCTGGCTGAGCACCTCAAAAAAAGAGAATGTGAACAACCGCGAGGCCCATTGTCTCCCAGCCAGGCCGCAGTGATCACAACTCGACGATCATTTTATGACATCCGGGCCGCGCATGTCCCTGGCACGGTTTGCTGGAAGAGTGAAGGATCGACAGAATGGACCGTTATTTTTGAAGAAGACCCCCTATTTCAACTATCTTGTCTCCATCGTTTTATTTATGTGAAATCTGTGGAGAACATCCGTGGAGCCATCGGTGGTTTGGAGAAAGTTCATGGAAGTGTGTCCACCGTCGGATTGGCTGCCTCGCCAACCGAATCTCCCGAGATGGTCAAGACCTTTGCCCGCTGGGGAGTCACCCGCATCTGTCCTCTCGGGTCCATGCAGAAACCTTCACTCAGTTGGCGTCACGATGGAAGACCCGCACTTTCAGATCTGGTAACCTGGAGCGACTGGGAAATATAAAAAATCAAGATATCAATCATGGAACTAAGAAAAACCTTTCAATTTGAGGCGGCACATTTATTGCCTCACTTACCTAAAGATCACAAATGCCGACGACTGCATGGGCACAGTTTCAGCGCAGAAATAGTTGTCGAGGGACCCTGCGATCCTGCGTTAGGCTGGGTGATGGATTATGCCGATATCTCCAAGGCTTTTCGTCCGTTGTGGGAACAGTTGGATCACTACTACCTGAACGAAGTCGAGGGGCTTGCAAATCCTACCAGTGAAAACATTGCCATCTGGATTTGGAAACGTCTCTCACCTCAATTACCCATGCTGACTGAAGTCGTCGTTGCCGAAACCTGCACCGCCCGGTGTGTTTATCGAGGTGATTAGAACGGTCAGGAGTCACATGTTTTTCAGAGAAATGGGATCAGTCAATCAAGCCTGACAAGCTTCGACTGCACTCGGTTATCGGGCAGCGATTTCATCATCCTTGCCCCCATAGAAATAGTGATGGGAACCGATGATTACCTTAGGTCTGTTAATAAATTTCTGAGCGTTGACCCATTCGACATGGCCATCCAGATAGCCTTCGTTAGAACCTTCTGGTTCTTCTCCCGATCTGTCGAAATGGTTGACACCGCGCATTAAAGGATCTGGATCGCCCGCTCTTTTCCAGTCTTTTCCGTTGAGCTTTCGATTGATATCTGTCCAAAGCACTTTGTAGTGTGGATTGTCGGTGTTTTTCTGAGCAAAAATAGGGACACCCTGATCAAAGATCTTCTTGTCCGGGTAGTAGCCTTTATTTTCATTGTAGGCTTTGTTGGCCGCCCAATACACATAGCCAAAAACAGACTCCCGCCCGCCCGGCCAGTCCCAGAAATCGTCACGACCCCATTTGGGGTTGGAGGGGCAATAAAACGAAGCGCGTGGAACACCATATTGTTCGTGGTAGGTGTTCCTGAACACCACTGAATACCAGTGTGGATTGATGTTGTCGGTGGGTTGGAACCAGCCTTCGAAATCATCCGCATACATCGTAACAGCATAAGTCAATTGCCTCAGGTTGTTGATGCACGAAGTGCGTTTTGCCTTTTCTTTTGCCTTGGATAAAGCGGGAAGCAGCATGCCAGCAAGGATTGCGATGATTGCGATCACAACGAGTAGCTCGATCAGCGTAAAACCACCGCGCTTCAAAGGGAGTGTTCTCAAGCAAAGTCGAGAGGCCGGGGATTTCATAGCACACACACCAACAGATCCATCCGGACAAATCAAGGTGAAATAAAAGCGCCCGTTTTTTTACGGCGGCTTCGTTTCCCTTCTTGCGTTTGCAAGGCATTTTTGGAATTCTCGACATGAATCCATGAAACTGACCAACGCATATCATCTTGCAGGTTCTTTGTGCCCTCTAAAACTGGCTTTGAAGATATTCATCCTTCTCCTCACAGGGGGATCCATTCTGATACCAACCCACGCTGCCCAGAGATCACCCAACGTGGTGGTCATATTCATGGATGACATGGCCTACGCAGATATCGGACCTTTCGGTGCCCAAGGATATGAGACACCTCATCTTGATCAAATGGCGAAAGAGGGCAGGATGTTTACTGATTTCTATGTGACCCAGGCCGTATGTTCAGCCAGCCGCGCCGGGTTACTTACAGGATGTTACAATGTGCGCGTAGGAATCATGGGGGCATTGGGTCCCGGCGCCAAACATGGCATTCATGAAAATGAAATCACCCTCGCTGAGATATGCAAGCAGAAGGGGTATGCGACGGCTGCCTATGGGAAATGGCACCTGGGTCATCACAAGAAATTCCTGCCCATGCAGCATGGATTTGACGACTACTTTGGATTGCCATATTCGAATGACATGTGGCCCTATCATCCGGGTGTTCGCCATCTTTCCATGGAAGAGCGCCTCAAGCGCTGGCCTCACCTCCCTTTGATCGAGAAGAATACCACCATCAATTCCAAGGTGACACCCAAAGATCAAGAGCAGTTAACAACACAGTATACCGAACGTGCGGTAAAGTTCATTGAACGCAACAAAGATCAGCCCTTTTTTCTGTATGTGCCTCATTCAATGGTGCACGTGCCCCTTTATGTATCCGAAAAATTCAAAGGAAAAAGCAAACGTGGTCTGTTCGGGGATGTGATGATGGAAGTCGATTGGTCGGTTGGACAGATTTTGCAAGCCCTGAGAAAGAACCAACTGGAAAAAAATACGCTCGTGATTTTCACATCGGACAACGGACCATGGCTCAGTTACGGAGATCATGCTGGATCGGCCGGCCCTCTGCGTGAAGGCAAAGGAACCATGTTTGAAGGGGGTTGTCGTGAATCAGCGATTGTCTGGTGGCCCGGAACCATTCCAGCAGGGACGATCTGCAAGGAGCCTGCGATGACCATTGATATCCTGCCCACCGTTTCCAATTTGATCGAAGCCCAACTGCCCGACCACAAGATTGATGGTAAAGATATCATGCCGTTACTCAAAGGGATTCCGGGTGCTGCAAGTCCACAAGAGGCCTACTTCATGTATTATGGACGAGAACTTCAGGCAATGCGCATGGGCAAATGGAAGCTTCACTTTCCCCATAGATACCGAACGATGGCAGGACGTCCCGGAGGTAGTGGCGGGATTCCAACCGATTATTCACAGGCCAACATTGGTTTGGCACTGTTTGATTTATCCAGCGACATCGGGGAAACAACGGACGTCAAAGATGATTACCCTGAGGTTTTGAAAAAAATGCAGGACTTGGCTGACGACATGCGCACTGATCTAGGTGATTCACTGACTAAGGTAGATGGCGAGGGGTTAAGGTCACCTGGCAAACTTTAGATTATTATATGATCATGAATACCATAGCTGGAAATGAACGAAAATTGCGATTCAGAAGCGGATTTACGCTGATCGAGCTATTGGTTGTGATTGCCATTATTGCAATCCTTGCCGGAATGCTGTTGCCAGCCTTGAGCAAAGCGAAAGCAAAAGCCAAGGGTATTAAATGCATGAGCAATTTGCGCCAGATGGGCATTGCCATGATTGCTTACACAGACGACAACGGGCGATATCCGGTGGGTATCAACCGTGATACGGCAAATGCCTGGATCTGGCCTGCTTTGCTGCGTAACTACATTGGAATGGGGGATAATGTTGAGTTATTCAAATGTCCCAGTGCCCCGCTGGAGGCTCAGTGGAAAGTTGAATTTGGTAGTGGTCTACCCGCGAGCGATGGATATCTGGCAGATGAAATGCGGCTACGTCCCGGAGGTTCAAGTTTCATGAGTTACGGTTACAACGTCTGGGGGGGGTGGGCAGGTCAGGTTCCAAATACGGGTCTTGGTGTTTACAAAGGTGATCCTGTCTATGGAGGTGCAAAAGAAGCTACCGTGAGGGCTCCCACAGACATGATTGCCATCGGTGACAGTAATTGGGATCTTGAGAAGAAGGGTGATAGAGACTGGAGCGGATTTATTGGGATGTATGCGGAAAGGCAATGGCCTCTAGAAATCCACAACAATCGCGCCAACATCCTGTTTGCCGATGGACACGTCCAAGCCCTTCCCCGCACCGAAATGATTGCTCAGCTTGTTGAAGGTCGCGCAGGAAAAGAACGCGTCGCTCGTCGTTGGAATCGGGATCACGAGCCCCACGTTACAACTAGCGAATAGAGCAAAAGATAGTTCTCTTTGTATGCACGCTTTTCGTTGGAATCAATGCATGGGAGAATAAATTTATCATCATCCACTGTTCCGGTCTTCAAAGCCGAGTATGCATGTTGACCAAATCAATGGCTCAAATGGTGAGGGAGTGGATGACAATCTTGTAACCATTGACAGATTCAGTCATTCGATTGGTTGTTCCAGTCCTTTCCCATTTGGAAAATCGGTGGGTAAGTATGATCCCATCGCCCGGGAGCCCGTTCACCATTGGTTCAGTTCTTCTTTCAGGCGTTCCATGGGTAAGCCCACGACGTTGGTGTAGGAGCCATATATTTCGCCGATGATCCATTCTCCATGTTCCTGAATTGCATAGGCGCCCGCTTTGTCGAGCGGATTGATCATGGACAGGTATTCGCGTATGACATCGTCTTTCAGAGGCTGTATGCCGACTTGTGTGGTGACTGCGAATGTACGCATTTTAGAAGGCTTTTGTGTGATCAGGCAGACGCCGGTGCTGACTTCATGCGTTTTTCCGGAAAGTTGTTTTAGAAAAGTGAACGCTTCTTGAAGGTCTCTGGGTTTTCCGTAGGTCTTTGCTTTCAACGCGACGACCGTGTCTGCTCCAATGATCAGCGCCTCTGGATATTTTTTTGAAACGCTTGAGGCCTTGAGATGTGCATTGGTTTTTGCAATTTCAGCAGGGGTCAAATGTGTGGGCGCGCACTCGGTTGCGTTGGATATAACAGAACGGAAGGTCCAGCCGCCTTGCGCCAGTAATTGTTTCCTTCTGGCCGATTCGGAGGCCAGTATCATGCTGGGCTTTGTTTTCATGCGATTGAATTTTTGAACGCTTGTATTTTTTTAGTAAAATGATCCTGGTCCAGAATGGGGGTGCAGTTGCTTGAATCCAGATTTTCCTTCAACCGGATCCAGGAGCGGCAGCCTCCATAATTTTCATCCAACGTGATCTTGACGGCATGAGGCAACTTTGAAACCCGGACCAGTAATGCGTGGAGTTGATGGTTGTCACCTGAAGACATTCTTTGAATCAGAACCTCATCTTTCCAGACGTGCTGGCCACGCATTTTTTTGATCTGCTCCAATTGAGTGAGTTCATAATGGGCGACTACTTCACAGTGATATTGGATGGGTATGATTGGTTCGTCCGGATGGAGTGTCATGTGGCGAGCCGCGATTGGAATAACAAAGTCCTTTTGTTGATGAAACAAAGTTGGGAACAGCCAAAACTGATGATGTTTGATTTCAAACCCGTTCTCTCCCTCATCAATACCACCCTTGCGCATGATCACGATCTGGTCTCCTCGACCAAGAGCGTCCACCACGACACGCCATTCCTTAAAAGCTGCTTCCATCAGCAACCAGATTAGGCCCTTTGCGATCAATTGCAAAGAAACAGGTCCTGTAATTCTGAAAACACGACAAATGATTGCTTGCATAAAATATTGGTAACGTTGGATAAGCGTTGATTGTTTGTGGTCGAGAAGCTTTCATGGAAACCGACCATGACTTCCACTGAGGCTTATATTGCACTGAATATGATCGGAAAGGTCGGGCCGGTAAGGTTACGGCATTTGCTCGGATATTTTGAGAATCCGGAATCGATTTTAAAGGCTTCAAGCGATCAGTTGCTTCGTGTGGAAGGGATCGGCAGAGACACTGCAGCGTGTCTCTCCGATTGGGAGAATCAGGTGGACTTGGTTGCCGAATTGAATCGCATACAGGACTATGGGTGTTCGGTAGTCACTCAGCAGGACCCGCTTTATCCACCATCGCTCAGGGAAATTTATGATCCACCGATGGTACTATATCTCAGAGGTCTTTTAGAAGAGCGTGATCATCACGGGATAGCCATGGTGGGATCTAGAATGACCACTTCCTATGGTGTGGAATCGGCACGCCGTCTGGCGTACCAAATAGCGCAGGCAGGAGTGACTGTGGTCAGCGGTGGTGCGCGCGGTATTGATACGGCTGCCCACTTGGGTTGTCTGCGAGCGGGGGGAAGGACGATTGCTGTGATTGGAAGTGGATTGGACATCGTTTATCCATCAGAAAATATAGGATTATTTGATCAGATAGCGGAGCAGGGGGTGGTGATGACTCAATTTCCTTTTCGTAGAAAAGCCGATCGACAGACATTTCCAATTCGCAATCGCATTGTTGCGGGAATGACGCTTGGAACCATGGTTGTGGAGGCGAACCGGACCAGTGGGGCACTCATCACGGCCAACATGGCTGTTGACTATGGTCGGCAGGTATTTGCCTTGCCTGGAAGGATCGATTCGCCACGCAGCAAAGGCTGTCACGCCTTGATTAAAAACGGGGCCAAACTATGTGAAAGCGCCGAGGATATTCTCAGCGAATTCGAATACCTCTTTCCTCCTTCAATCACTCCCGAAAATGAAGCTAACGTGACTCCTCCAAGCATACCACTTTCCGACGAAGAGACGATCATATGGAAGCTGTTGGAAGCGACGGAAACGCATCTGGACGCACTGATTCGCGGGAGCCAACTTTCCGCAGCGAAAGTCTCCGTTGTTTTGATGGGGATGGAAATGAAGCGACTTGTCAAGAGGTTACCGGGCCAGATGTATCAGCGATGGGATAGATAAGATTAATGCTTAATCTCGATGGCGCAAAAAAAGGTCAGGCTTTCCCGATTGAATCAGTAAAAGTGGCCTCTCTGTAACTTATCATGTGCGCTTGCAAGCTTGCCTTTGATTGGCTATAAAATCCTCATGCTCCCATTTGCCGAAATTCGACGTTCAAACTTGTTCATGAGTATTTTTGTCGTCCTGACATCTACCTGGACTTTTCTGCAGGCAGCTGAGAAACCGAACATTCTTTTCTTGTTTGCAGACGATCAATGTTTCGAAACCATTCGAGCCTTGGAACACACGGATATTGAAACTCCCAATCTGGACAGGTTGGTTCATGGAGGTACTACGTTTACCCATGCTTACAATATGGGTTCATGGAGCGGAGCCGTATGTGTGGCTTCAAGAACAATGCTGAACACCGGTCGGTTTATTTGGAGTGCCAACAAGGTGTACAACAAAACGGAACAGGAACGCGAAGCCGGGCGATTCTGGTCGGAGCATATGAAGGCTGCGGGTTACAAAACATATTTTACCGGCAAATGGCATGTACGTGCCAATGCCGAAAAGGCTTTTGATGTTGCCAGAGACATACGTGGAGGAATGCCCAATCAGACGCCTGCAGGCTATAACCGGCCCCTGCCTGATCAGGAAGATCCCTGGAGTCCCTATGATCCCAAATTTGAAGGATTCTGGAAGGGTGGCAAGCATTGGAGCGAAGTTGTAGGGGATCATGGAGTTGATTTTATTGAGGATGCCAAAAAAGATGTCCGCCCCTTTTTCATGTATCTGGCTTTCAATGCCCCACATGATCCGCGGCAGGCACCCAAAGAATACGTCGATCGTTACCCACTGGATCGCATCAAAATCCCTGATAACTTCATGTCGGAGTATCCCTACAAGGATGACATCGGTTGCAGTGCAAAGCTCCGAGATGAAAAACTTGGGCCTTTCCCGCGTACCGAACATGCGGTGAAAGTGCATCGTCAGGAATACTACGCGATCATCACACACATGGATGAACAAATTGGACGTATTCTGGATGCCCTTGATGCGTCGGGTCAGGCAGATAACACCTACGTCTTTTTCACGGCAGATCATGGTCTTGCAGTGGGACATCACGGATTGTTTGGAAAGCAGAACCTTTATGATCACAGCACACGTGTGCCTTTCATGGCTGTGGGCCCGGGGATCAAAAGCAATGCAAAAATCAGTGCACCTATTTACCTGCAAGATATCATGGCTACATCGCTGGATCTTGCTGGGGTTGAAAAGCCCGACCACGTTGATTTCCACAGCATCATGCCATTGCTTACAGGAACCACCACCGCTTCACCTTACGGATCTGTTTATGGAGCTTATCTTGGGTTGCAAAGGTCTATTGTCATGAACGAACGTAAACTCATACTCTATCCAAAAATCAGCAAAGCACGCCTTTACAACCTCAAAAACGATCCTCTGGAGATGAATGACCTCGCTGGAAAGCCCAAACAGCAACGTTTGATGAAACGCATGTATCGTCAGCTCCTCTCCATGCAACGATCCCTCGGTGATTCTTTGGATCTTGAAGCTGCCTTCTCGGAATGGTGAAGATTTTATTAAAAGGTTTCTCTCCTAAATCGCAATTGTCTTTCTGGAGGTTCTTGATGTGCGCATTTTAAAACGGTGTTGGCATTTCTTGATCGTATCTTTTTATTTTCTGAGCGAGATACCTCAGGGTTCTGCACAGCATGCATTGAAATGGTCCAATCTGTCCGCAGGCCGCGTTGCAGTTTTGGCATCTGCTGGCAGCGGTAAACCTGGCTTTGAATTAATGGAAGCCAAGCAGCTGGGAATTGATTTTGTCACCGAATTGGCAGATCCCATTTTCAGACTCAACCACAATCTCGCCAATGGTGCGGGTGTCGCTCTGGGTGATGTCAACGCAGATGGGTTCTGCGATATATTCCTGGCTTCGCTGACCGGTACTTGCCGACTTTACCTCAACCAAGGCGACTGGAAGTTCATTGATCATACAGCACGCTCCGGCATCCGTTTGACTCGGAGTCTGGCCACTGGCGTCATGTTGGAAGATATTGATGGCGATGGAGACTTGGATCTTTTTGTCAATCTCAATGGAACCGGTACGCGTTTGTGGCTCAATAACGGCAAAGGGTTCTTCAAGCATGCAACTCCGAAAGCATTCCTTTCAAGAACAGGCCCCAATTCCATGGCTTTGGGAGATGTGAACGGGGATCACCTTCTGGACCTCTTTGTTGCAAACTATGGTGAAAACACCATGCGAAGTGGTGCTTCCATCAATGTCAAAACGGTTCGTGGTCGACCGATGGTTACAGGTCGCTGGCGCAACCGCATCAAGATTATCGGAGGCGAACTCATCGAGCAAGGCGAGCCCAATCATCTATTGCTTCAGACCAAGGGTGGAGGCTTCGACAAAGCGTCGTGGACAGATGGGCGTTTCGTTGATTTTAACGGCAAACCATTGAAGGATGATTTATGGGATATGAGTTTGAGCGTCCGAATGCAGGATCTCGATCAAGATGGTTTGACCGATATTTATGTTTCCAACGATTTTCAGGCTGCCGATCGTGCATGGATGAATCAGGGAAAAGGACGATTCAAATTAATTTCGCCAGAAGCCATGCCACTGAGTAGCCATTATTCCATGGCTATTGATGTGGCGGATCTAAACCGTGACGGATGGGATGACTTGATGACGGTCGATATGTTAAGTCGCTTTCATCATTTGAGGATGACGCAAATGTCTATCATGAGTCCGGATCAAACGCATCTCACGGCATTGGACCAGAATACACTTCAGGTTCGACGCAACACACTTCAAATCAATCGAGGCAATGGAACATATGCAGAAATTGCAAGATTTGCGGGCCTGGACGCAGGTGATTGGGCCTGGGCACTGGCTTTTTTGGATGTAGATTTGGATGGGTGGGATGATGTTCTCATCTGTAATGGACATATTATGGACACCCAGGACATGGATACATTTGAGCGACGAAAGTCGGCTCCTTCAGGTGCCAAACGGAAATCAGGTCCGCAATACCCCGTTCTCAAAACACCCAATGTCGCATTCAAAAATATGGGTAACCTGCATTTCGAATCGACGGGTGACAAGTGGGGATTCAACCACACCGCCGTTTCAAATAGCCTTGCCCTTGGCGATCTGGATAACGATGGCGATCTGGATATTGTCGTCAATTGTTTGAATGGCGCGCCCTTGGTCTACCGGAACACGGCTTCAGAGCCGCGCATTGCGGTCAAGCTCAGGGGTCAGGGAAAAAATACTTCAGGGATCGGAGCGCGTATTGCATTTCGAACTTCAACGACGAAAGACAGCAGGGAAATGATCGCAGGTGGTCGGTTCTTGTCCGACGATCAAAATATCAAGACCTTTGCTTTTCCCGAAGATTACGATTCGGGTGTCATTCAAGTTCGATGGCCTGATGGGTCATTTTCAGAAATGAATGGAATCAAGGCGGGTAGTATCTATGAAATTGTAGCAGGCCCTTCAAATACGAATTCCCGTCCGATACCAGATCAAAACAAAACTACTTCCAACAAGCCTTTATTTGTGGAAAAGGTATCCAATCTACACCCACCGAATCTTTCGTCAGTTAGACCTGATTGGGAATGGCAGCCTGCGATCAATCGTGCAATCACACGCCAGATGATCAGTGCAACCTTACAAATGGATCAGGCTCAGTTGAAAGATACACTGATACTGAGTGGATCGCATAACAGACCATCTCATGAAGCTCGGGCATGGAGGGACGCACGAGGCAAGGTGCATTTGATATTCGGTCCGAAATCTGAAATCATGAGTGAAATTCAGGGCACCGGTCCTCTTTCAAAAAGTGCGCCCTTTGCCCTCGCTGATGTGAATCGAGACGGATACTTGGATGCTTTCGTCGGAATGCCTCCGATGCCTCTTGAATATCCATTGTCTGGAGATAGTCAGCTACTTTTTGGCAATAAGGGTGGGTTTCAAAGAAAGGATGGTTCCGATATCCTGGATGATATTGGAAATGTGCATGACAGTGCCTTTGCTGATTTCGATGGCGATGGATGGGTGGATTTGATTGTCGCTTCCGAATGGGCACCCGTTCGTTATTTTAAAAACAACAAAGGCTTACTTGTTGAACAGACGGATGCATCCGGTCTGTCGTCATGCAAAGGGTGGTGGAATGCGGTGGCTGTTTTCGATGCCGACAATGATGGAGATTTAGATTTTGTTGCTGCCAATTGGGGAAAAAATACAAGATATCAAAAGTATCTTCATCATGCGGTGCGTCATTATTTTGCCGATTCCAATCTAGATGGCGTGCTTGAAGGTTTGGAGGCCTGGTATGACAAGAAAAGAAAAACATGGTTTCCAATAGACGGTTTGGGACGCACAGAGAAAGTTTTCCCATTGATCAGGAATGTCTACCAGACGCATGGGTCCTTTGCTAAAGACAGTGTGAATGAAATGTTCGAGAAGCTTAGCCTGCCATTAAAGCATGTGGAGATATCGACACTCGATTCCATGCTGTTCATCAATCATGGAAACAAATTCAAAGCAACATCTCTTCCGGCGGCAGCTCAATGGTCCGTCATCAATGATCTGGTTGCCTGCGATTTTGATCTTGATGGGAACATGGACCTATTCCTTTGTCAGAACGACTTGGATGGCCCTGAACAGATGGGTGTCATTGATGCGGGAACGGGACTTGTTCTGCGAGGTAAGGGTGATGGAACTTTCACCGCGTTAACCTCAGGAGAATCGGGTATTGATCTAACTTCAATGCAATCTGCTGTCTGGGTTGGTGATGCCAATGGTGATGCCCGGTCCGACCTCTGGGTGCATGCCAATGACATGGTTCGTCTCTTCCATGGTCAGTCAACCCGAAAGGGATGGAGATTGACCTGCGAGCCCAAAGGTCTGAATGCTTCGTCAGCCGTCGGTGCCAAAATTCAGATTCGGGGAGGAATATCGCAGCCTGTGCGTTCCATTCATTTTGATGATGGACAAAGCGGGCACAGTGGCAATGGAATCATCATGCCGCCGGTGAAAGATGCAGAATGGTTGTGGATTCAATGGCCCAATGGCGACGAACAATCCATATCCTTTCCTTCGAATGCGCTCAGGAAAATTCATGTCATTCAGGGAGGAAAGGTTGATATCAACTAAACTCAAATCACCGTGTCATGCAGGAAATACATATCTTTTGAGCGGGCCTACCGCATGCATCAATGATCCCTGGTATGGTTTTGATCGGTAACGATCAAAATGTCGATGTATGGAGTCAGGTCGGCACTCTACAAGACACCTTTATTTTTGATCAGATGGCCTTTGGATGAAACCATGGTTCAAGGATTCACTTCCCGCCACGGCCATGAAGCATTTCCGGGCGGGTGGAATGAGAATCCATTACTTCTTCTTGGACCAGGCATCTCTCAGAGAAATCGTACGATTGAACACAGGTTTGTCCGGGGTGGTATCTTTTGAATCCAGGCAGAAGTAACCGACACGTTCAAATTGGTAGCGTTTCTCTCCGTTTGCTTCCTTCAGACTAGGCTCCAATTTACACCCTTCAAGAACAGCCAAAGACTCTGGATTCAGGAAATCCTTATAATCCTTTTTGTCTTTGCCAGCATCGGGTTGCTCGACGTTGAAAAGTCGTTCATACAACCGCACCTCTGCGGTGATAGCATGCTGTGCGGATACCCAATGAATGGTTCCCTTGACCTTTCGGCCTGAAGTCGCACCGCCTCGTTTGGAATCCGGATCGATTGTTGCACGCAATTCGACGATATTGCCCTCATCATCCTTGATTACTTTTTCACACTTGAGGATGTAGGCATAACGCAGGCGTACTTCACCTTCGGGTTTCAATCGAAAGAATTTCTTGGGTGCTTCCTCCATGAAATCATCCTGGTCGATGTAAATCTCTCGACTAAAGGGAAGCTTCCTTGAGCCCGCATCCGGGTCCTCGGGATTATTGACTGCATCCAATTCCTCGAAATGATCTTCCGGAAGGTTTTCAATCACTACTTTCAAAGGCTTCAGGACACCTTGAACACGCAGGGCTCGTTTATTGAGATCGTTGCGTATGCTATGTTCCAAAAGTGCGATGTCTGTCATTCCATCATACTTGGTGATGCCAATTCGTTTGCAAAAATGTCGAATGGAATCCGAGGTCACACCCCGGCGCCGCAGACCGGAAACAGTTGGCATGCGGGGATCATCCCATCCTGACACATGCTTTTCCTCCACCAGTTGAAGCAGCTTGCGTTTGCTCATCACCGTGTAACCCAAATTCAATCGGGCAAATTCAATCTGCCTGGGTAGTGGCTCAGGCAGGTTTACGTTCTGGAGAATCCAGTCGTACAAAGGTCGGTGCACTTCAAATTCCAATGTGCATAGTGAGTGCGTGATTCCTTCAACGGTATCGCTCAGGCAATGCGCGAAATCATACATGGGATAAATAGGCCAGGCATCGCCTGTGCGATGGTGATGCACCCTTCGAATACGATAAAGCGCAGGATCCCGCATTTGGATGTTCGGAGCGCTCATGTCAATCTTGGCTCTCAAGGTCTTGGCTCCATCCTCAAACACGCCTTCCCGCATTTTTTTGAACAGATCTATATTTTCCTCTACGCTGCGATGACGGAACGGGCTATCCTCACCCGCGCGGGTTGGTGTGCCTCTTGTGCGCATGAAATCTTCTGCCGATAAATCGCAGACATAAGCGTTGCCGTTCTCGATCAACTGCACAGCAAAGTCAAAAAGCTTGTCAAAATAGTTGGATGTAAAAAACCGAGCCTCTTTCCAGTCAAACCCTAACCAACGCACGTCTTCTTGAATGGATTCAACATACTCCGTGCTTTCACGTATGGGATTGGTATCGTCAAATCGTAGATGACAAATACCCTGGTTTTCCTGCGCGATTCCAAAGTTGAGGCAAATCGCTTTTGCATGCCCAATATGAAGATAGCCATTGGGCTCAGGTGGGAATCGAGTAACAATCTGAGCGTGTTTGCCAGAAGTTTGATCTTCTTTGACAATTTCTCTGATAAAGTCCAGTGATTCAGTTTGTGAATTGTTTGCGTCGGATGACATAGAATCTATAAAGCTGATAACGAACCTCGTCCGTTTTAATTGAAACGATACCGATGATGCTCCGTATGGCAACGCCAATGTATGAGATTTGAATCTTTCATGTGCATTGAACCACTGAAGAATTCCCAGGATCAATCCTGTCTGCATACTTTTTCCAGTATGATTGCCTCAGTAATATTGATTTTGATATTTCAAAATACGAGTCAATGGATGCATTGTTCAACAATTTCAGGGTCGCACTATTCGTCTTGAAGAAGACTTTTCAACCCAGTTATCGTTAAATTATGGCTTTGCCAGAGGCCATCCATCCTTTCTGGCAATGTTTTTAAATGGATAGATTCATTTTTCTTTGCAGCGATGTCAGGTATTGCTCTGATTGGCCGACAAATTTTTCGAGCATTGCTCGTCCTATCCAATTCCTGTGCATTGCATTGTTTTACAGAAAAGCTAACCGTTACGAAAAGATTCATTCATTTTCAAATCCTTGTTACTGGTATCTCCTTTGACATGCGGATTTACTAGCCCTAATCTTGCATATCCTATGAACTCTAAGAGCTTTCTGTCCCTCGCAATGGCGATGCTCACTCCGATGATTGGAGTGCGTTCACAGCCTGATCCCAGAACAAGCCGTACAGAATGGCAGATATATCACGGGGATTACGGAGGTTCTCACTACTCGGCCCTTGATCAAATCAACCGATCCAACGTCAAAGATCTGGAAGTGGCCTGGATCTGGCATTCGGGTGATCTGGGCAGCACGATAGAGTGCAATCCTGTTATCATCGACGGCATCATGTATGTGACAACGCCCCGCATTCATTGTGTGGCATTGAATGCTGCGACGGGGAAAATGATCTGGCGGTTCGATCCATGGAATGGGAAGCGTGGAGGTGGAGTGAGTCGTGGAGTATCTTATTGGAGCGATGGAAAATCGGATCACCGTATTTTCTATTCAGCCGGTGATTCTCTTTATGCATTGAATGCCAAAACGGGTCAGCCTGTTGATTCCTTCGGTAAGAATGGTCGCATCAGTCACCTCGATGGATTTGACACGGATGTCTTCTTTTTTTCCATCGGCAACAACACACCGGGCCTTGTCTGGAAAGATTTATTGATTCTGGGATCAACCACTGGTGAAGGGCCTCAACCTTGTGCACCGGGTCATATCAGGGCATTTGACGTGCGCACCGGGATTCGTCAATGGATCTTTCACACCATACCTCATCCAGGTGAGTTCGGTTATGAGACATGGGGTCCGGAGTCCTGGAAGCAAGTAGGGAGCGCCAATGTCTGGGGCGGATTTACTCTGGACGCGGAGAGAGGGATTCTTTTTTGTGGTACGGGTTCTCCAGCTTATGATAGTTGGGGTGGTAATCGTCCGGGGCAGAATCTATTCGGTAATTGTACCTTGGCTTTGGATGCTAATACGGGCAAACGATTGTGGCATTTTCAGGCGGTTCACCATGATCTATGGGATTATGATTTACCCACCCCACCGGTGCTAGGTCGCTTGAACAAGGATGGAATAAACATCGATGTGGTGGTTCAACCAACCAAAATGGGGCATCTGTTCGTTCTTGACCGCACGACTGGTGAGCCTGTCTATCCAGTTCAAGAGGTTTCCGTGCCTGCTTCCAATATGCCCGGAGAATTCAGTTCGCCAACTCAGCCATTTCCTCCGCAGGCATTTCGTCTGGCCATGACTCGAATGGATGCAGAGAACGTCACTCAATTAAATGAAATAGCCAACGCCACAGTTCGCCAAGATCTCAAGGACATGCTGACTGGTGATGTGTTCATTCCCCCGACTTATCAAAAATCCGTTGTCCTACCTCAGTTCAACGGAGGATGTGAATGGGGTGGGGCGGCTTTCGATGTGGATTCGAATACTGTGATCGTGAACGTGAGTAACGAAGCAGAGTGGACGTCCATGGTGGCGTCTCGACCCAAAGAGCGGATGTCTCTCAATCAACTGGGTAACCATGTATATCGTGCCGTGTGCGCTTTTTGTCATGGAATGAGTTCACCTGTCAATCCCGCCTCACCGTCCCTTCAAAAGGTGCGTGAACGATTAGATGCTGCTCAAATAGGTCAGTTGATGGAAACCGGGCGCGGTCAAATGCCATCGTTTGCTTCTTTCAGTGAGCTGGAAAAACGAGCTGTGATTGCCTTTTTGCTGGGTGAGGGAAAGGATGAACAGATTGAAACAAAAGATTTGAATTTGAGTTACGCCGAAAATGTTCCCGTGGTGACCACCGGCCATCATGACTGGCGTGATCCTGAAGGATTCCCAGTAAATAAACGCCCATGGGGAACCTTGAACGCAGTGGATCTCAGCGCGGGGCGAATCAAGTGGCAGGTGCCATTGGGAACATATCCTGAACTCGAAAAGCGGGGCGAGTCTTCGACTGGAACATTTAACATTGGAGGTCCTGTGGTTACAAAAGGTGGATTGGTTTTCATTGGTGCCGCAATGGATGAACGCTTTCATGCTTTCGATAAAGATACAGGGGAACTTTTGTGGGAGTATCAAATGGAATCCGGCGGATACGCCACACCTGCAACCTACGAGTTGAATGGGCGCCAATACATTGTGATTGCGGCTGGAGGTGGAGGGAAACCAGGTACGGGCAAAGGGGATGCTTATTATTGTTTTGCACTGCCTCAATGATTGGGAATGGCTTTGGTTGTTTCTTGATTTTAACACGAATGGTTTTCATGAAATGGATTAAGAATATTGGCCTGCTACTGGTCTTACTTGTCTTCGTCTTACTTTTGATGGGTGCGGATTTCTGGTTTTTTTATCACCCAAAAGTGATACGAACGGATGGTGTGATTTATGGCCATCGACATGGAAAAGAATTGACCATGGACATCATTCGCCCAGAGATCGGGTCGAATGGTTTGGGGATTGCCCTCATGGTCAGTGGGGGTTGGAAATCGGGCTCTCCTGGTTCGACACCCATTGAGATGATGGCGCCCTTGCTTAGACGGGGGTACACCATTTTTGCTATCAGTCATATCTCGCAGCCAGATGCTACCGTCATGGAAATTATTGAGGACATGCATAAGGGCATCCGGTTTGTTCGTTACCACGCCAAAGAATATCAAATCGATCCCGAGCGGCTGGGAGTGACAGGAGGCAGTGCGGGTGGCCATCTCAGCCTCATGCTTGCCACGACCGGAGGAATGGGTTCAGCTGCTGCAGGGGATCCGGTTGACCGAGTGAGCAGTGCCGTCCAGGCGGTTGCCATTTTTTATCCTGTGACTGATTTGTTGAATCTCGGATCTTCAAGAGAGAACCCCGGTGATGGTGGCCCTCCAAAAAGCTATGTGGAGGCCTTTGGTCCAGATGCCACGAACATGGAAAAATGGACACAAATCGGACGTGACTCTTCTCCTATCTATCATGTTCACGACCGTCTTCCACCCACCTTGATCTACCATGGAGACAAGGATAATCTGACGCCTCTGGATCAGTCAGAGAGATATGTGGAAGAAGTCCGAAAATTAGGAAACACGATCGAACTCAGAGTCCATCAAGGAGGGGATCATGGTTGGTGGACGATGATTTTTGACCTTCAGGAATTTGGAGTATGGTTCGATCGTTATCTGAAATGAGCGGAGAACATGTCGCTCTGATCATCATTTTGTGCATGATAGAATTACGATAAAGAAGCCAACATGACGGACTTAATCCACAGTAGAGGGTTGACTTGAGTCGCTTACATATTTTTGATGGGTATTAGGATGTTCGTAAAACGTTGTTTTGACCTTGTTCTGGTTCTTATCACTGCGCCGCTTTGGCTGCCCTTGTTGCTCGTGGTGGGCTTGATGGTACGTTCCCGTCTGGGGTCTCCCGTCTTTTTTAAGCAGGAGAGGCCGGGTCGAGATGGGAAGTCTTTCAAACTCATTAAGTTTCGTTCCATGACGGACGAAAGGGATGCGCAGGGCCAGTTACTACCCGATGCAGATCGACTTCCTGCTTTCGGACGCTGGTTACGTGCGACCTCGCTGGATGAATTTCCTGAACTGTTGAATATTCTCAAAGGCGAAATGAGCTTCGTAGGGCCGCGTCCCCTTCTCATGCAATACTTACCCTTGTATTCCAGGGAGCAGGCCAGGCGTCACGAAACCATTCCGGGAATCACCGGGTGGGCGCAGGTCAATGGGAGAAATGCCCTCTCCTGGGATGAGAAATTCAAATTGGACGTTTGGTATGTGAATAACCGCACACTGTGGCTTGATATCAAAATACTCTGGAAAACCTTCCTGACCGTAGTTCGAAAAGACGGCATTCAGGCGCCCGGTGAAGCCACGATGCCGTTTTTCAGTGGCAATGAACCTGCCGGAAAAGTGGAATGAACCTTCGATGATCCTTTGGCACACGCTTTGATGTTCAAGTGGCAACGATCAAGTTCACGCTCGATCCTCAATTAAGTTTCATTTGAATCAATCTCCCCCGTTGAACATCAAAGTGTTCAATCATCTTTCAGCTGCTGAATATCATTGTTTTTACTTGTATCCAAGTTGTGTAAGCGACAGGATGGTAGCATATTAGAAATCAGATTTTCACACTTCAGCATGGCTCAACGGTGTGACTGAAGGCGGAAACAACAAATCCTTCAAGATGACGACGTTAACAATTGACGGACGTGTGGTGGAAACAGAGGAAAAAGACATGCCTCTTCTGTGGTTCCTGCGCGACAAACTCCAGAAAACAGGTACGCGATTTGGTTGTGGCAAGGGGCTTTGCGGCGCTTGCACCGTTCTGGTGGATAATCATGCAGTACGCTCCTGCCAGCTCCCTGTTCTCGCCTTGGATGGAAAAAAGGTGACTACCATTGAGGGGCTTTCGGAAAATGGAGACCACCCACTTCAGAAGGCCTGGCAGGAAAAAAATGTTCCCCAGTGTGGTTACTGTCAGGGGGGACAAATCCTGTCGGCGGTATCTCTTCTGAATTCGCATCCCAATCCGTCAGATGAAGATATTGACGATGCCATGGTTGGCAATATATGTCGCTGCGGCACCTACGGCAGAATTCGGGAAGCCATCAAGTCCGTCCAGGGAGGTTCCCAGTGAATACCATTGCATCCTTCAGCAGGCGTGACTTTCTCAGGCTGAGCGGTATGACATGCTCGGGCCTCATACTGGGTATTTCCGCCAAGGGCGAGACAAGCTCATCGGAAAATCTCAGCCCGGATATTTTTCTGACACTCGAGCCAAGTGGCGCCATACAGATCTACGCGCACCGATCCGAAATGGGCACCGGAATTCGCACGGTTTTGCCCATGGTCGTTGCGGATGAATTGGGAGCAGACTGGGAAGATGTGGATATCAAGCAGGCGACTGGGGACAAGAAATTTGGATCTCAAAACACGGACGGATCACGCAGTATCTGGAAGTTTTTTGACCGCATGCGTATTGCTGGGGCAACAGCGGGATTCCTCCTGAATCAGGCAGCCGCTGCCCGCTGGAATGTCGACCCAGGTAATTGTCAACGCAATGCCAGTCATGTGATCCACAAGGAATCAGGCAAGCGCATTGCCTTCAAGGAACTCGTCGTCGAAGCCGCCAAGCTTCCTTTGCCAGAAACGGATGAACTGGTCTTCAAGGCACCGGCTGAAAGAACCTACATCGGCAAAGGAAAAAAGGTCGTGGACTTTGCGGACATGGTTTCAGGCAAGGCAGTCTTTGGCGCTGATGTCCGTCTCCCAAACATGCTTTTCGCGGTTGTTGAACGAAGCCCGGTCCTTGGGGCCAAATGGAAAGACTTTAACGAGGAAGCACCATTGAACGTCAAGGGGGTAAGCCAAGTCGTCACCATTGCTCCTTTCAAGGCGCCGCACGCATTCCAGGCGCTTGGCGGTATCGCCGTGCTTGCCGACAACACCTACGCTGCTATCAAAGGCCGGGAAAAACTCAACACGCAGTGGGGCAGATCGGAACACGACAAGTATGATTCCGATGCCTACAGGGATGAACTCATGGCCACCGCTGAGAAGGAGGGAGTCGTGGTTCGTCAGAAAGGTGATTACAAGGAGGCAGTGAAGGGCCTGACAACCCATTCGGCCAGTTATTATGCTCCACACCTTCTGCATCAACCCATGGAACCGCCTGTCGCTACCGCTGACTTCAAGGATGGCAGATGCATTGTGTGGGCCCCCACTCAGAATCCTCAGGCAGCACAGGACGTTGTCGCTGCTGCACTCAAAATCCCGGCGTCTGAGGTGACCGTTCACGTCACCCTTCTGGGCGGCGGGTTTGGGCGCAAATCAAAACCGGATTACGTGGCAGAGGCAGCTCTGCTCTCACAAAAAGTTGGAAGGCCTGTCCAGGTTGTCTGGACCCGCGAAGACGACATTCAGCACGATTACTTCCACTCGGTTGCAGCCTTGAAACTGGAAGCTGGCCTTGACAAAAATGGCTACCCTGAGGCCTGGAGAATGCGCACTGCTTTTCCGTCGATCAGTTCGACATTCGCCAAAGGAGTCGTGCAGGCTTCGGCAGGTGAAATGGGGATGGGTTTCAGCGATCTGCCCTTTGATGTTCCAAATATCCTTTGTGAAAACGGTCCGGCATCCGCGCATGTCCGTATCGGTTGGTTGAGGTCGGTCGCCAACATCCAACATGCCTTTGCGATTCATTCTTTTGTCGATGAACTGGCAGCAAGAGCCGGCATCGACCCTTTGACATACCTCAACAGGGTTATTGGTAGGGATCGCAAGATCGATCTCAAGGCCGAAGGTGCCGAGTATTCGAATTACGGTGCGCCCATTGAAAAGTATCCCGTTGACACAGCTCGCCTCAAGCATGTCCTCAACACGGCGGCCAGAAGTGCGGACTGGGGCCGTCCACTTCCTGCGGGGCAAGGTCAGGGAATCGCGGTGCACCGGAGCTTCGTGAGTTACATCGCCATCGCTGTGCGCGTGAGGGTTCTTGGGCGCAAGGTGTTGATCGAACAGGTGGACCTTGCTATCGACTGCGGTCTGGCAGTGCACCCGGAACGGATCCGCAGTCAGATGGAAGGATCGGTTGTTTTTGGTATTTCCCTGGCCATGATGGGCAAGGCAACCATGAAGAAAGGTGCTGTTGAACAGAGCAATTTTCACGACGCACCGGTAGCAAGAATCACGGATGCAAAACCAAAGATCAACGTATCACTCATCCAGAGTGACGCGCCTCCCGGCGGTGTTGGTGAGCCAGGAGTCCCACCCTTTGCCCCCGCCCTCTGCAATGCCATTTTTGCGGCAACCGGCAAGAGGATTCGAAGCTTGCCAATCAATGAGTATGATCTTGCAGAGGCTTGAGGCTTTCATGCCGGCTCAAGAGCAGTATTTTAATTTACTCACATGGCCTGTTGTTATCGAAGGGATACAGCTTAGCGAAATGACGCATACATATCCACCTGTGACCACCCCCGCAGGTATGCCCGCATACGTATCCATCAAAGCAATCCATCCCTTGGCAGGCTTTCACAGTCTGCACCCGTTTTCCCATGAAATACTTTACTGAGAATAGATACACCTCCTCAGTGATCATCTTGTCGGTGATCACTGCCTTCCTTGGAAATGTGCTTGAGCCCTTGGTCATCTACTTGTTGAGCTGGGCGATCCTTATCTACTTCATGCTGGAGGCATGCTTCAAACTGCGAAAGCTAGGCTGGAAAGGCTATATTAGTCATGCAGGTAATCGGTTTGATTTTCTCGTTGTCCTCTGCAGCATCCTCTTTGTGATCATTCCTAACATGGCGGTTGGAAGCATTGTTTACCTTCGCCTGTTCAGGGTTCTCTCTCTTGTTAAAATCGTTAAGCTTATCCCGGATGCAGGGCATATACTCAGTGGCCTGGCACGGGCAATGAAGGCATCCAGGGCCATCCTTACCTTGCTGGCCATCCAGCTGGTCTTTTTTTCACTACTCGGTTTCAGCTTCTTTGGCACTTACCTTCCCAACTACTTTGGAAACCCAATGAGTGCGATGAATACGATTTTCACCATATTCACGGTTGAGAACTGGGGTGCCGTCCCGACAGCAGCCGCGGCACTCGACGAGCCTTTCATCTATTATGCAGTCAATGCCTTTGTCATTTGTGTGCTGATCCTGGGAGGATTCATCTCACTGTCGCTTGCAAATGCTATTTTTGTGGATGAAATGGCAAGCGACAACAATGATGAAATCATGAAAAAAATGGATTTGTTGATGGCTGAAAATGCCGAAATAAAAGAGGTGCTCATCCATTTGGAAAAGCGGATGGGAAAGTCTTGAATCCCCGTGAATTGAATGCGGGCCGGTAGGCACGATCGACAAAAAAACCGTATTCCTCAGAATCGCATCTGGCGCAGGTTTCCCATTCTTGAGAGATCAAGCGTCTTGGGTGAAACATGCTGACCCTCGCGATAAAGCTGTTCCACACTGACGTGAAACAACTCCTCAAAAAGCTGCTTCCAGTTGGTATTGTTGGGTTGTCGTTTCCAGAAATCCAGCATGCGCTGAAATCCGCCTTCACGACAGGCAAGGAGAACCATTGCTGTCGAGGTCCCATAATTGACGTCCCCGTTACCGTATGACTCCATGCGAGCCCCAAAATCATCAGGCACAGCGTGACGCAATTGGGCTATTTCGGCATAATCATCCACCTGCTCAAAATCACGAAGGTACATCGATTCAAAAACCGCAGCTGAGCCCTCAATCAACCACTTGACGCTAAAGGCTTCCTCAATGGAAGGATTCACATGCCTCTGGTAAACGTGGAAATATTCATGCGCCATGACAGAGCGCATGTGAGGATGCTCTTGTATCAATTCATCCTGAACTATTTCCAGAACCAGCATGACACGTCTCTTCCCGCCGCCTCCATGCCCACCGCTGACATACTGGCCTCCCTCCAGCCTCTTTCCGTGTACAATGGGGGGGGCTCTCCAGGAAGGCCAGGCAACGATATCGATATCATAGCCCCCAAGGAGTTGAGAGAGGTTGCTCATGACCCGATGAAACTGAATCTCCCATGCCTTGGGCACCTCGTAAAAATATTCCTTGGCATTGTAGGAGTCATACTTTTTCAGTGGACTGGATAGTCCTTCTGATCCTTCCGCTTGGGTCTTGTCAGACAATGGTAGAGGCTGCGCTGCCTGAGTGCAGGAGAGAGAGAAAATCCACCAGAAAACGGTGATCAGGAGATATTTCAAGCAACATGCCATAGTCATTGTATTCATCTTTCTTTTCTCAAGGATCACATGAAATCCGTTTGCCCTCGAGTATCCACCCTCAGATTTGTCCCAGGGAAACATTTGCTCGAGCCTCCATCAAGACCGAATCCTTACGTAAGGTACTGCCTTCTACGAGGGGTAACATGGGTGAAATCAACTTTGATTTCAATTGCTTCTCGCCGGCTGCTCTCTGCAGCAGTGTCCAAGCATGGCAGACCTCAAGGAAGCGCTTCTTTACGAGGTCTGGAATAGCCTTTATGAAGTCATGTGGACTGAGAGCCACTGCAAAAGTGAACTCTTCCTCGCTATTGGCTTGAATGGTCTTCATTGTTTGAGACCCCTCGCAGCTCGTGAAAACGGCAATGAGCCTGCTGAAAAAGTTGAATGAAATCCTGCACCTCCTTATCTGGAGTGAATATTTCTTCCAATAAAAAAATCTGATCCCATAAAATGGAATCAGATTCTCATGAAATCGTTACTGAAGGTCCTCAGTCTTTTGGTTTGTGTTCGCTGTGGCAAGCCTTGCAGGAAGCCCCAGCTTTCTTGAAACCAGCTAATGTGGCTTCAATGTTTTTTTCTTTGATCCCTTTGAGAGCGGCGGCCGTGCCAGCGCGAAGGTCCTTGATGCAGGCATCTTCCCAGATTTTATCAGGACAGCGATCGTCAGCCATCATGATATGGCTTGATTCATTCAGAAGCGCCGCACTCAGAGCCAAGTGTTTCCAGTCTTTTTTTGTTGCTGGTTTGGAATCGATCAAGCCTTTCTTGAGGGCCGTCATGTGAGGTTTGACGATAGCTTCCATCAGTTGCTCAGTCGTCATGGGGCGGGTTTTACCCTTCATGCCTGGACCATGGCCATCGGCAAAGGCGAGTGTTCCGACGGCGACACCAGCAACCAAAAGAGCTGGTAACATTTTTGATACGTATTTGATCATCGCTTTAATGTATTTGAATTAAACAATCCTTCGGATATTAATTTTAGTGACATGAAAATCAATCCTTCATTTTGAATCGATCTTCCAAACACGCTTTTCAAGCCAGAATGTTTAGTTGTCTCTTCCATAAATACTCAATAATTTGAGTCCCAAACCTATTGATCAGTGGTCAACCGCATGCCAATCGTCATTTTTAGCCCGCAACGGCTCGATGCACATGGTGAAAATCCATTCTTGAATGCAACGGCCCTTTTGGGTTGGAATAGGGATTACGTTTTATGAGCAGTCACAATACATTGAATACTTTAAGGGATTTTACATTAGGCAATGGCAGTCAAGGCCAACTTTTCAGCCTACCCGCTCTGGAGGAAGAAGGTGTGGGTAACATTTCAAGGTTGCCTGTTTCCATCCGAATCGTCCTGGAATCCGTCCTGCGCAATTGTGATGGGAAAAAAGTCTCCGAAGAAAATGTCCGAGAGCTGGCACAATGGCAGCCCAAATCAGAGCGCACTGCTGAGATTCCCTTTGTTGTCGCGCGCATTGTGCTGCAAGATTTTACAGGCGTTCCTTTGCTGGTCGATCTGGCAGCGATGCGCTCTGCCGTGAGTCGACTGGGTAAGAATTCAAAGATTATCGAGCCACTGGTCCCGGTCGATCTTGTGGTCGATCATTCTGTTCAGGTTGATTTTGCCGGAACTGCGGATGCGATGGATCGTAATCTTGACAAGGAATTCACTCGCAACCGTGAACGTTATCAATTTCTCAAATGGGGCATGCAGGCTTTCGATACTTTCAAAGTCGTGCCTCCTGGAATCGGCATCGTCCATCAGGTCAACCTTGAATACCTTGCCAAGGGTGTCCTGAACGAAAGCAATGTCTATTACCCTGACACGCTTGTCGGAACGGATTCGCATACCACCATGATCAATGGTCTGGGTGTGGTGGGTTGGGGTGTGGGAGGTATCGAAGCTGAGGCGGGCATGCTGGGTCAACCCGTGTATTTCCTGACTCCTGACGTTGTAGGTGTGCATCTGACTGGCAGTTTGCAGGAGGGTGTCACCGCAACCGATCTTGCACTGACCGTGACCGAATTACTTCGAAAAGCAAAAGTCGTCGGAAAATTTGTCGAATTCTATGGACCCGGTGCGCAGGCGTTGCCTTTGGTTGATCGGGCAACCATTGCCAACATGGCTCCCGAGTATGGCGCGACGATGGGATTTTTCCCAATTGATGGTGAGACAGTCAACTACCTTCGCCAGACCGGTCGAAATGATGAGCTTTGTGCTACTTTCGAAAATTACTACAAAGCACAGGGAATGTTCGGTATTCCCAATAAGGGAGATATTGATTACTCCATTGATATTGAGCTCGACCTTGGATCAGTGACTCCGAGTGTTGCCGGACCCAAGCGACCACAAGATCGTATTGTTCTCCCCCAACTAAAGAACAGTTTTCAATCCACATTTACCAAATCCGTTGCTGATGGCGGTTTCGGTAAGTCCGGGGAAGAATTGGAGCAGAAAACGGTCACGGTCGATAATAACGGAAAAGGGTCTGTGGAGCTGAAACATGGCAGTGTTTTGATCGCGGCGATTACCAGTTGCACCAATACGTCCAACCCAGGCGTCATGCTGGGAGCAGGATTGCTGGCCAGGAAGGCGGTTGAGAAAGGATTGAAAATCAACCCGGCGGTCAAGGCTTCCCTCGCACCCGGCTCACGAGTCGTGAGTGATTACCTTGAGGAAGCAGGCCTGCAGACTTATCTGGATCAGCTTGGATTTAATTTGGTTGGTTACGGGTGTACTACTTGTATCGGTAACAGTGGTCCACTTTCCAAGCCGATTGAAGATGCCGTGGTTGGAAATGATCTGGTGGCTGCTTCAGTACTTTCGGGTAATCGTAATTTCGAGGCCAGGGTTCATCAGAACATCAAGGCCAATTTCCTGATGTCACCTCCTTTGGTCGTAGCCTTTGCACTGGCGGGCCGTGTAGATATCAATCTTGCGGAAGAATCATTGGGTGTGGATAAGGATGGAAACGATGTTTACCTGAAGGATCTGTGGCCGAGTCTCGACGAAGTGAAAGAGCTCTTTGGCAAAGCCATGAATCCGGAAATATTCCGAAAACTCTACACTGACTTTGCTGACCAGAATCCAAAGTGGAATGAAATTCCTTCGTCGCTTGGAGACGATTATGAATGGGATGCTGACAGTACCTACATTCAGGAGCCTCCATTTTTCAAGGATTTCGAGCAAGAGCCCGGCACGATCACTCCCATTGAGGGCGCGCGTGCTCTGGGGATTTTCGGTGACAGCGTGACAACCGATCACATCAGTCCTGCGGGAGCGATCAAAAAGGATTCTCCAGCAGGTCGCTTCCTGGGTGACAACGAGGTTGCGATTGCTGATTTCAACAGTTATGGATCAAGACGCGGCAATGATCGCATCATGACGCGTGGAACGTTTGCCAATGTGCGCATCAAGAACCTCATGGTTCCGGGCACGGAAGGTGGTGTAACCAAGCACCAGCCTTCTGGCGAGCAGACCAGTATTCATGATGCAGCTCAGCGCTACGCCAAGGAAAAGACACCCCTTGTTATCCTTGCCGGACATGAATATGGCACTGGTAGTTCGCGCGATTGGGCAGCCAAGGGAACTCGATTACTCGGCGTACGTGCGGTAGTGGCGGCAAGTTTTGAACGCATTCATCGATCCAATCTTGTTGGCATGGGTGTATTGCCCCTGCAATTCGAAGAAGGTCAAACGGTGAAATCACTCAACCTTGATGGGAGTGAAACCTTCGATATCGTGGGCCTGACCAATGATCTTCAACCGAGGCAGGAACTTCAATTACGCATCACTCGGTCCAGCGGTGAAAAAATCGAAGTACCACTGCGTTGTCGAATCGATACGGATATCGAAATCGACTACTACCGTCACGGAGGCATTCTTCATTATGTCCTGCGTCAACTGGTAGCAAAAGCTTGATTCATTCAATCGACTTTCCAATCCAACGGCGTTCCTTGACTCTGGTGTCAAGGGACGCCTTTTTCATGCCGGCCTGTTTATTCCTATGTGGGTATTACGTTTGATGAAGGCAATCAATCTCGAGTCGTCATTCTTTTCGTGCAATGGAATCCGCCTAAAACAAGCAGGCAACTGTTGATAAGCCTCGTGTCGATTATCTATGAGACATGCTGGAAAAAGAGTGGCTCGAATGGCCGATGACGTATCCTTGTTAAATATCGCTCATTAGAGGGCGAAACCTTTTTGATGCAACAAAGACATTGAAAGGAATCGATGACATGCAGAAAAAATTTTTGTGATTTTTGGCATGCTGGATGGACACCAGTACTGACTATGTTTCTGTAATTGGCTTTTGAGTGCTAACCCAACAGACCGGTCGCTTTGTTGCTGCTACCGAAACTATCAACATCGATGCCATGCTGATGGAGCAAATCCATGTAGAGATTGCAGAGTGGAGTAGGGTTTTCCAACACGGTGTGGGTTTGATGCCTGTATCCACCTCCCGCAACGATAGTGGGAAGATTGTGACAAAGGTGTTTCGAGGAATCTCCAAAATTACTGCCAATCACAACGGTTGTGTGGTCAAGCAAGGTTCCCTGTCCTTCTTCAATCTGATCGAGATCTGTTAAAAACTGATTCAAGTGTTTCAGAAGATCCCTTTCAATGAACGCTAGTTTTTTCAGGGCCTCCGTTTTACCCCCATGATGTGAAAGTGTATGCCAGCCACCAGTGGCTCCGGGAACATGGATCGCTCCGTAGATCCAGTCCAGCGAGAGTGTGATCACTCGGGTTGAATCTGTTTGAAGGGCGAATTTCGAAAGCTCAAGCAGGTTATGCACTTTGGTTGAAAACGCGAATTCCTGATCCTGGCTCAGTGAATTCCTGATTTCCGGCTTTCTGGTCTTCAACCAGAATGCTTCATGTTGAGTTTGCTTTTCCAATTCCTCAATGACACTGCGGTAGGAGTCAACCTTGCCACTGGCATCTCCATCTTTTCTTACTAACTCCATGTCGCGATAGAGACTTCGGATGACCCGGCGATCATCAAGAATTTGTTTCCTCCTTTCAGTCAGGTCTTCTTTTCCAAAGAGTTTGTTGTAAATTTTTTGCTCGTCGTGCATGGGAGGAATGGCGATGCCGCGCTGATTCCACGAGCAGCCCCAACCTCGATCATACACACTGAAAGACAGAAACGGAAAACGGGTGTCATTGCCTATCTCACGCGCCAGAATCTGGTCCAGAGAGACCGTGTTGGTGAAATGAGGAGACTCTGGATATGGCGCACCTGTGAGAAAAGATTTTTCGGAGTCGTGATTGCTCGTGTCCATCCCTGGATGAAAGAGATTTTGAAAGACAGTGACCTTTTCCTTCGTTGCCAGGTGTATGAGATAGTCAGAACTTTCGAGATTACCCCTTTCCTTGGGAAAGAAGTGAGGCCCATAAAAACCCAGGGAATTGCAAATGAACACCACTCTCCTGGGAGGTGTGGCAGGCTTTGCTTTTGTGGTTCCTCTGAGATCCAGTGAATGCATTGCGATTGGCAGGGCTGCGCCATATTTCAGAAATTCTCTTCGGCTTGTCTCTTTCATTTAACGGTTCCTTTCAATGAGTAAACCACCACATCGCTAATCAAATCTCTCATGCCACAATCTTCTGCGTTGTCGGGGATCATCTTCAGCAGGTCGATCCGTTGTCGCAAATCAGGTGCGTGGCCGTTGGCATATTCAAAAAACTTTTTGGCAAAGTTGTAGGCAATCTTGCGGTGCTCAGAGAGCAGGATTTCCTTGAGACCAAAAATATCATTGAAAGCGAAGTCTCCGATTTCTCCTGAAGCATCTACTCTGCTTCCTAAGGAAAAGTAACCCTGTGGTCGATACTGAAATGTTGCATTGTGTTCTTTCTTTACTCGATATTGCGTGCGCCATTGCCCCGTGGCATCAAAGTTCTCCAGTGCAAATCCATATGGGTCTATGCTTTTGTGGCAGGTATAGCAGGTCTTACTTTTTTTGTGCTGCTCAATCTGTTCCCGGAGGGATGTCGTCTCGGCGCCATGTTCCGGCTCGATCGCTTCCACATTTTCGGGTGGAGGCGAGAGCGGATTACCCACGACATTTCTGGAAATCCAGGCACCTCTCAAAATGGGAGACGTATCATATCCGTCCGTCGTGACTTTCAACACGCTGCCCATGGTCAACAAACCGCCACGAGGTGATTCCGGTGCAAAAGTAACCTTGCGCAGGCCCTGCCCAACGACGCCTGCAACGTCGTAATGTTGAGCCAGTCGTTGATTAAGAAACGCATAATTGGAGTCGATGAAATGAGCGACCGGCTCATTTTCGCGAAGCATGTGTGACAGGTAGGCATGTGTTTCCTTGGGAAGGTAATAGTCAAGAAGATCGTTGTATTTCGGATAGAGCTTGAGTGAAGGAGAGATGGTCGCCCACGATTTGAGGTTCAACCACTGATCACTGATTGAATGAATCATTCTTCGAGTGCGGTCGTCATCTAACATGCGATTAATCTCGGCTCGAATGGATTGGGATTCGGTCACTTGATTGTTGTGTGCTCTGGCAAGCAATTTGGCATCTGGCACCGAGAGCCACATTATTCGTGAAAGGGCGCTGGCGTTGGCGTAAGACGAGTTTGCGTGTTCTCCGGGAGCCATCAGAAAACGCATGGAACAAAGGATCGCTTTCAATCCGGTTCGTGTTGCCTGAATGAAATCCTGACTTACGGCATATGCATCGAGACTCACCTCCACAAAGGGTGAAAGCTGTTCTTCGGTGAGTGAAGTGGCAAAGGCCTGCTGTGCGAAATTTCGGATCACCTGTTCTAATGATTTCTTCGATTTTGAAGCCATTGTAATCTGTGTCGTTGGCCATTGTTCTTCCCAAGCACTCATTACATCGAGCTTCCCAATGGATGCTATCGATTGATCGTCCATGGAGATCGCATCGGTGATCAAAAACTTGATGAACGGTAGCTGGGTTGGTTGGGGAAACAAGATGGGTTGTTCATTTGCCAGCCGGGCTTCCAGTCGACCTTTCATAACGGGTTCACCCCATGAGGTTCCATCTGCCGAAAGGTAGATCGAATAGCCCTCTACCTGTCCATTTCCGTTTCCACCTGTCCACGTGGCGTAGTTCAAGCCCTCAATCGAGGCACCTTCGGGATTTTCAAGGATTACATAATGAGGACCCTTCGCAAGGATTGGCTTGAATTGTGTACGCCAGAATGTCCGATGCGATCCATCCTGCATCTTTTCCTTTTCCATACCCTTCTGAGAACTGCTGACCCTGAGGCTCCCACCAATCCTCTGGAGGTTCGTTTGAAACTTGGCATGTTGCGATGTTTCCCGTGGAGGAGTCTTCATGACCAGATCGCCAAATATTTTCTGGTATGAAGCAGGAGGCCATTGATCATAGACGGGACCACGCGCTTTCAACTGTTTGATATAAAGCCCTGCCTTGGTGTCTTTCTGACGGAAATTATGTCTGGAGTAGCAATGAACCGATACATTTTCGCCTGGATGAAGGAAGACACGTATCGTCTTTGAGCGGAGTTCTTGGTGTCCCACAGAAAGCACCCCGAGCATGCGTTGAGGCTGGGGTCGATCGTCGGCGTAATAGTATTTTCCTGCATATACTTGAAGAGAGATATCCTCGGGAAAAGCACTCACTTTTGCTGTGTCGAACGTCAGATCATACCATCCAGATACCTGAGGTTCAAAATGATCGTAAAAAAAGGAATAGGTGTTTCCATTGTTGGCTCTGGTCCAGGAAAACAGAACACCATCTTCGTATGGCCGGTGGTAGATATTATATGTTGAATGACTGTCCTTCACCTTACCTGTGATCCAGGTGCGTTCGTTCGGGATGCCGTTCTTTGGAAAGGCAAATTCCAGCATTTCATCTGCAGCCTTGAAATAGCTTCCAATCATATCCTTGCTCAATTCAATCCTTCGATCCGAATCAAAATTCTTAGTGCCACGGTCTTCTGGAATCTGATCGGCTAGATTCAGACGAATCCCGAGCAAATCATTGACCGAATACACAAACTCATGGCGGCTGATACGCCTGAACGATTTAGGTTTATGATCAGGCTGGGATGCTGCCAGCCAATCCAGCATGCGTTTTTTTTCTTCAGGGGAAGGTTGAGTCTTTTCAGGGGGAGGCATCTTCCCTGTGATCAGGTTTTCGAATATCAAGGTCCCGTCAAAGCTTCCCTGCTTGAAAATTTCCATTAGATCAAGGTTTCCCTTTTTCGTCAGATCATCGTGGCAATCGTAGCAGTAATTTCCAAAAAGATGGTTTGCTTGTCCATCCCCCCCATGCGCAGAAATAAGATTCAGGAAAAAGATCAGCAAGCTGATCTGCAGTGAATATTTTCGAGGGTATTGCTTCATGTTTTTCCAGGCACCTCTTCAGTCTTCAAAACTTCAAAATACAGAAAAAATGGATTATGCCCAGCAAAAGCACCCCCTTGATTTCAACGACTTTTTGTCGTCTTTTTGATGAAGCTGCTATGTCCAGTCTCGCTCTTAGAAATTCGATTCTATTTTGAATTCGGAGTCAAAGGTTCACGGAACCTCTCAAATTGGCTATCAACGTTTACCGCGAGCCATCATGAGATGCTCTCGGGGAGCCCTCATGGTTATCCTGCTGTCTGCTGTAAATGTCCCATCAGGTTTGATAATGGCCATCGACCATTTAAGCTGACCACACTGTACAATAGAAATTGAGTGAGAGAACGGCCAAAGCAATGATGTATTGGCAAAAACAACTTTCAGATACAGATACCCCCAATGTCGAGTGGTCTTTTGTGGCTTTGCCTGCAGTCTACTTTCATGCCTTTGTCGAGAGTGTCATGAGTAGATTGTCAGCTGCATGGTTGAGATCTTTTGACACACAAGCATGGGATCATTTGACCGATGAAAGTAATTCCTCCGGCAATGCCTGACCTCTGTCTATTACATACTGATAAGTCCCAAAGAACATTTCATCGAAGCTCTGCTGACCCCAGGGAACCCGGCGGGATGGGTCAGGGTTGGCTTGGTTTCTATCGGAGTTATCCCAGACAGCATGGAGAGTCAGTTTGCTTCCTTTGGCGATCCGTCTGGGTTTCTGTAACACGTAAGTATGCTGCCAATTGAAATTATATTGAGGCACAGACACCAACATTTCACGTTCGCCTTGAGGCGTCTCAAGTTCGAATGCCATTGATTTGCCTCGGAAATGCATGTGGGGATTCATGGAGTAAAGAATGATATCTTCCCTGATTTCACGTGTTTGGTTCCATTCGAAAGCTCGGTTGTGCGGTGGAATTTGTATGGAATCATCATAAAATAATCCCGTGCGAAAAGAATGCTTTGCCGACTCATCCGACAGATAGAGTCCCAGCTGCGTTTCATCCAGCACTTCCTTGCCGTAGGCAGTGTAATGTAACTCGAACAAAAGACGCTCTTCCTTCTTTAACAGCACACCCGTGCTGTCAGGAAACAGACTGCCTTTCACACCCGGGGCGTATCCCGTGAGCCAACGGCGACTGCGCCTTCTTTTGCCATCCTCGGGAACGATGTAAATAATCACGTGGTGCAGTGCCTGTCGGTCTCCGGGATGGATGTCTGCACCCGTGATCCAGGTGTCTTGTTCAAATGGGGAAGACACAAAGGTGTAGCGATAATCCACAATGCCATTGGCTGGAACTTTCTGCGCGGGCAAATCGATAATGTGGTCTGGTTTCCCGAGTGGCCAGGGTTTCAACTCCCGTTCGTTGATGGCCAAAGGGTCTTTTCCTTCTCCCCTAGGCGTTCCTTGTTCAATCCAGTGAAGCAGCATTTGCTTTTCCTCGGGTGTCAGTGATAAGTCCTGCGAGAAAGTTCCATGATGAGGGTCTGCCTGCCAGGGCGGCATTCGACGTGTCATCAGGACTTCACGCATCATATCTGACCAACCACGCACTTTGCGGTAACTGGAGAAAGCGAAAGGACCTATACCTCCTTTTAAATGACAATCTGCACATTTTTCCTGAATGATCGGGGCAATTTGTTGACTGTATGAAATCTCTTTACCTTCATGCTCTTTCCATGTCGGGTAGTGGATCAGACAGCCGGGGGCCTCTGTGTGTGAAACTTTGATGGACCGATTTGCCAGAAAGTCGTCCATGGCATTCTTAAGCGGCGCCTTGGAAGCCTTGGGTTTTTCTTTTTCATAGGACAGCCTGTCGTCAATGGCTCCGCGGAAAAGAATATTCCAGTTGCTTGTATCGATCAGCAGTGCTTCCCCAGTGCGATCGATATTCAAAGATCGTGCAACTTCCTGTGTGGTATCGTCCAGAATGGGCAGGCTGACATTATATTCATGGGCCTCTTCCGCGAGGTCACTCCGCTCATCCTGATCACTCGCATTGAGCATCCAGAAACGAATTCCTTTCGAAGCATATTCTTTGCTGAGTTGAGCCAAATCCTCATAACGTTTTCTCACCAAGGGGCATCCGATACCATGTGTGAAGATCACGACACCTTTGGTTTGAGGGTCTTTGTGGTAATACGATAGCTGATGGAACTGTCCAGTGTGGTCCAGAAGGCCGAAATCCTCGGCAACGCCTTCTTTTTCTGCCAGCGCAGGCAAAGTGATCCCGATGAGTAACAACGATGAAAGAATCAATTTCATTTGGAAAATATAACAATGTGCGGCTTCTATCGAATCTTCATTCAGCGAAGCCTCATGGTCTGACCTAATTTTTCGTAAAATCATACAACCTACGATGGCGAAACGTTACACATGAAGCCTTGTTTTTCCAGTTAACATTTAAATTACTTGATACATTCTCTATTCAAGGACTGGTTTGACACTGGCTTCGTCTCAACGCAAACTTTGGCTCGTGTCTCTTTTCAAGCATATCATTCTCAGATTCGTATGCTGTGTCTTCACCTCATGGTGCGTGGTGATGGCACCTCATTGCATTGGAGAAGATACTTCCCCATTCTTTCCTATCGGCATTTATGGCGTTTCAGATGTGGAAGACTTGGAAACGGTTCATCGGGCTGGTTTCAATTGTGTCAAGGGCCCTTCAAATGGAGCCTTCCTCGACAAGGCAGCATCTCTGGGGATGCGGGTCATTGCTTCTCCTCAAAGCAGCTTCGATACGCCAGAAAAACTCAAAAACTTTCATGATGCTGACAGTCATCCAGCATTGTTGAGCTGGTATTTGGTGGATGAGCCGGACATGCATCGGACTCCGCCCTGGAAAGTTGCCATGGATCAACGAAGGCTCAAGGCAGTCCCGGCTCATTCTCCGGTGAGCCTGGTTCTCTATGATGGCGCGCATAGTGGCGATTATGGAGCCATACCCGATATCCTCATGGTGGATCATTATCCTGTTCCATGGATGCCTCTGGCTCATTTCGCTCAACACATGAACTGGGCGCGGAACGCGATACCACAGCACAAGCCTCTCTATGGGGTATTGCAGGCATTTAACTGGTATCACTTTCGTGATGTATTGCCCGGTGTCACCGATTTCCGGGTTCCTACGCTGGAAGAACTACAATGCATGACTTTCATGGCGCTTGCAGAGGGCGTGGATGGACTTATCTACTACACATTGAGATCTGGCGACTGGGACCTGCTCGAACATCCGGATACATGGAATGCCCTTCAGCAGGTCATTCGATCCGTGAAAGAGAACGAGTATCTGTTGACGGCAGAACGCCAGTGGTGGATTCCAGCGGCCAAGATTGATCCTTATGAAAAACGAAGAAACGCAGCTTTGGAATCCAGTATTTCAATGACTCTTTTTAAAGGCGGTGATGGTCTGAAACACCTGTTGCTGATCAATACGACACCTCATTCATTGACCCTCAGAATCCGTTTACCCGAAGCTGCGCATGGTTGGGCTTCTGTTTTTCAAAAAGATACGCCGTTCGGAGGATTTCAATCCGAGAACGTCTGTCTCATTCCATTCAAATCCTATCAGGTGCGCTTGCTCAAAGGCTTCGAGCCAGTCACGTTTGATCTCCCTTGAAGGCATCGTGAATGCTTGACGATTATTGCGTTGCCCGATGCAGCTGGCGCGGATACTTTGACTCCATGAATATTCGCGATGCATCCTGTTTTTCCCATGGGATAATCTCATTTATATTTCTAGCCAGCTCGCTTCTTCTCAACGGCCAGGTAGAGCCTGCGAATGATGGCCCCAAACCGCGCAGCCCCAGCGAAAGTAGTGAATCCTTTCAATTGCCTCCGGGTTTCCGCATGGAACTCGTTGCTTCTGAACCGTTGATCGAGGAACCTTCCGGAGTTTGCTGGGATGCAGATGGTCATTTTTACGTCAGCGAATTGCACGGCTACAACCTTGAAGGTCAATTCGATATCGAAGCGCTGAATAAAACGGGGAAACTGGATCGTATTGTGCGCCGGATTCAAGCCAATGATGAGGCTAAGCAAGCTGCGGAAGCCGAGACCTTCGGGGTCATCAAACAGTTAAGTGACGACGATGGTGATGGACGGATGGATCGAGTGTCCATCTTTGCTCAGGGATTGCCTCCCTGTTTTGGAATGGTAGCGGCGCGAGAGGGTATCATCGTGATCTGTGCGCCAGATATTTATTATCTGGCTGATCTTGATGATGATGGAGTCGCGGATGTGCGCGAACGCCTATTCACTGGATTTCAAGCCGGTGTGCTTGAGCGCCGCATCAATGCCCCTCAATGGGGCCTCGACAACTGGATTTATGTGGGGGGTGGAGGTCGAGCCGACGCCATCACGGGACCTCGCATTGATGGGCCTGTTGCTTTGGGAAGAACAGATTTCCGATTCAGAGCGGATGGCTCAGCGATTGAGCCCGTTGCGGGGAGCACTGGCACATTCGGCCATACGTTCACCGCCGAAGGAGATCGATTGACCATCAGTACGGGAACACCCGGGATTCAGGTGATTCCCTTACCGTGGCGCTATCTCGGACGGAATCCCGAGCTCTCCATTCCATCACTGGAGCGTAATGCAGCCAATTATCAATCCACTTACCCAGTGGCTCCTCCACACCCATGGCGAGCGCGTCGCGCAAGTGACCCTGGGTTTTCGAAATACTACACGGATCACTACGGTGCGGCTGAATCAACGCCCAGTGGTTTTTTTACCTCCGCCTGTTCACCATTCATTTATCGAGATGTGGCATTTCCCGCTGAGTATTGGGGCAACAATTTTTCGTGTGAACCTGCACAAAACCTCATCCATCATTCGATTCCTCGTTGGCAAGGTCCAGAGCTCCGCCTCCTCAGGGGAGGGGAAAAGCCTGTTCCCAAAGATGTCAGGGACTGGGCATCAGCTCTAAGGACTTTGAAGGTATTTGACCTGCCTGTTCCGGGCACTTGGAAAGAGCTTGGCCCCCTGCGGGGCGGAGGGGACAAGACGTTTTTATTTGAAAAAGATTTTGGTCCCGAAAGCCATCTTGATCTGGGCGCGGTGATTGATGGAAAATCATGGAAAGACAAGATGGCGTATCAAGATGGCGAAGTGATTGACCTTGGTTTGCCTGAAAATGCCGCTGTCTATCTTCACCGCACCCTGACCAGCACAGAGGACGCTTCCATTTATGTTTCGCTGGGCAGCAATGATGCCATCAAATGCTGGCTCAATGGCGTTCAGGTTCTTGAAAACAATGTCAATCGGGGTGCGGCTGCAGATCAGGAATCAGTCATGTTGAACCTTAAACAAGGGAGCAACAGTTTCCTGATGAAAATCGTCAATGGAACCAATGCCAGTGGTTTTTATTTCAAAATGCGTTCGAGTCATGTGTCAGAAAAGATCCATGAGATTGCCAGAATCAGCGCAGACAAGTGGGAAGAAGGACAGTGGGAGTCAATCACCCAATATTATCAAACGCACCAGTCAAATCAGTCCAGAAAAGAGTTCCTTGCTTCCACCGATATGTGGTTTCATCCCATGAACCTGACGCATGGCCCTGCTGGATCCATCTATATCACTGATTTTTATCGAGAAATCATCGAGGATTACTCTGCCATCCCACGCTATCTCCAGCAGCAATATGGTTTGGTCAACGGAAGGCACCACGGACGAATATGGAGATTGACTCACGAAGATGCCGCGACTGCTCCCGACATGAAGATGTCACATCTCCACAATGCGCAACTGGCAGAGGAAATTGGCAGCCCGCATGCTTGGAGGCGTGAAACGGCTCGTCGACTGCTCATCGAAAGAAAGGCGCAGGATGTGACTGATACTGTCATCGAACTTTTGCGCAAGCGTGATGGGTCTCCTGCAACAGCTATCAATGCACTCTACGCATTGGAGGGTCTGGGAGCTTTGACAGGTGAATGCTTCAGTTTGGCTTTTCTGCATGAGGATTGGTCTGTGGTGCGCCACGCACTCATGATTGGAGATCAGCTGCCAAAGGATACAGAATGCTCGCGTGTGGTCAGTGATTGGCTCTCGGAAATCATTCACTATCGCAACGAACCTCGTCTGTTGCTTCAAATTGCCTTGAGTCTGGGGGAATTCCAAACTTCAGGTGCTTTGGATGCACTTGCTTACCTGGCAAATCAACATGGTGACATTCGTTGGATGGATACCGCTCTGATGAGTTCTGTTTATCGCCGTGAGGAGGGTTTGCTGAGCAGGGTATTGTTAAGTGGTGGATCGGATTCCACACTGGCCGAGACACTTGTGGCGACACTCGCTTCACGCGGAGATGAGTTTCAGATTCAGAAAGCAAAAACGGCTGTTAAATTTCTGGCCAAGGGTCCACAGAGAGCACTTTTCCAGAAAATCCTCGATGCTGGCCTATCCGATTCCAAAGAACGACTGGAGCGCATTGTGCTGGAAGCTCCGGAAGCTCCGGATTCGGCCCGTTTGAAAATAATTGAGAAGCAATTACCAAGCTACCTGGATGCGCTGGGTAAGGTGAATGATGTTGATCGTGGGAGAGACTTGTTTGGAGAACATTGTGCCAGTTGTCATCAGGCTCGAGGGCTTGGTCAAAAGGCGGGTCCCAACCTTGATTCTGAATGGCAACGTGCTCCGGAAATGATCGTGCGTGATATTCTTTTCCCCAATGAGAAGATCACTCAGGGATTTGAATCGGTCAGGCTTGAAATGAGACAAGGTTCTGACGTGATGGGGCTCATGGATTCGGAGTCTCCCACAAGCGTGACACTTCGTTTTCCTGGTGGTCAGGATTTCACCTTTTTAAAGAAACACATTCGACGCACACACACCTATGCAATATCCATGATGCCGGCGCAGTTTGCAGATGTGTTGAGTCCTGAGGAAGTGGCATCCATTGTTTCCTTTCTGCGCAGTAAGGCGCGGTAAATGTATTCCTTTGACTCATCTGGATTGAATCCTGGCGCTATTATTCAATAGACTCCTTGCATGATGTTGATCGTTCACGTTTTTGTTCATGTAAAAGAAGATCAGGTCGAGGCTTTCAAGGCAGCGACACTTGAAAATGCTTCCAACAGCATTCAGGAGGCGGGCATTGCCCGTTTCGATGTGGTGCAGCAACAGGATGATGCAACACGCTTTGTGCTGGTGGAAGTTTATCGCGACGCAGAGGCACCTGCCAGGCACAAGGAAACCCTGCATTATTTGAATTGGCGCGACACGGTTGCGCACATGATGGCCGAGCCGCGTCATAGTATCAAATATACCCATTGTTTTCCGGATGATGATGGATGGTGATTCCCAGTTTGATTTTGCGACTTCTGGAAGAATCCTCTTTGGGTGGGGAATACTGAATCGCTTGCCTGAATGTGTCGTGCATCTTGGTCTTGGTCGAAGAGTCTTTGTTGTTTGTGGTCGCAATGCCGCGCGGGCGAAGCCTGTTTTGGATTTATTGGAGCAAAACGGATTCGCCTCCCATGTATTTCAGATTGCTGAAGAGCCAAGCATTGAATTGATCCAACAGGGAATGCTTGAAGCGCGAGAGGGTTCAGACTGGGTATTGGGCATGGGGGGTGGCAGTGCATTGGATGCTGCTAAGGCAATTGCCATGATGGCACCTCAAGCAGGTGAAGTTCTGGATTATCTGGAAGTGATCGGGTCGGGCAAGCCATTTGAAAAAAAAGGTCTTCCTGTAGTGGCCATTCCCACCACGGCAGGCACTGGATCCGAAGTCACCCGTAACGCGGTTTTGTCTTCAGCGCATCATCGGGCCAAAGTGAGCATGCGTCATTCGTCCATGCTTCCAGCGCTGTCCATTGTGGATCCTTCACTCACTCTTTCATGTCCACCCGCCGTCACAGTCTCCACGGGTCTGGATGCACTGACGCAGCTGATTGAGCCTTTTTTATCCTGCAAGGCAAACCCCATGACAGATGGCTTCTGTCGTCAGGGAATTCCAGTGGCTGTTAGATCGATCCAAAAGGTTTTTCAAGAGCCACACAACAAACAGGCTCGTACGGATATGGCTTATGCCAGTTTACTGGGAGGATTGGCTCTGGCTAATGCGGGTCTTGGCGCTGTTCATGGTATTGCAGGCCCCTTTGGAGGCATGTTTCCCAACGCTCCTCACGGTGCCGTCTGTGCGGCTTTGCTGCCCGCGGCATTGGAGGTCAACAATCATGTGCTGAAGGAGAGGTATCGTGGCCATCTGTGTCAATTGCGTTTGGGAGAACTGGTCGGCATGGTGACTGGCAATCAGGACGCTGCATTTGAGGATGCACTCGCGTACATACATCAGACGGTTCATCTCTTGAACATTCCTTGCCTTGGCTCCTATGGATGTTCCAAAGGCGATCTGCCTCTTTTGATTGAAAAATCAATGCAGGCCAGCAGCATGCAAGGGAATCCCGTGCCTCTCCTGAGAGAAGAAATCGCTGATATCATTCAACGGGCTTTGTAGTTTTTAGGTCATCAATAAATAGCGTCCTTCCAAACATTTTCAAAAAGGCCACTTTTCAGGGCTTGACGGTTTGATGCTCCCAGGTTTTCCATAAGTCCAGATCTGGATCACCCATCTGGACGGTGTATGAACCTTGCTCAAAAACCCACGGTCTGAATCGATTGCCTTGAATGCGCATGGCATAAACAAGACTGTCATCGGATTCATCGTAAACTTTGACGACAGCATGCTTTACTTTTTCGATCCGCAATTCATTAAGAAAACCAACAGGCTTCCGTCCGTCATTATCCGTTAAGTGAATCCTCAATGGCCATCCCGGAAATTGGTCTTCATTCTTTGATTCTCCACCGTTTAACTTGAGGCGATAACATTCCATATCGATGGTTTGATTGCTCTTGTTAAAGCGAACCAAGCCGAATCCTGATGATTTATCATGCAGGGTGTTGATCCGTCCGGGTCGGTATTTTGTTTCAGGATTGCCGATTGCCCAAACGGTCATCAAGTTGCCGAATGCATCCTTATATTCTCCTGTGTTGGGACCATTGACTCTATTTTGAGTGGGACGGCCCTCTTGATCGGGACGCCAGGACCGAGGGTAGCCGGCTGCAATGGACGGCACGCAAAAGGCATAGCCAGCATCATTCCATGCATCGATTCCATAGCGTGTCATCGAGGGTAAATGCTGATCACCTGCATAGTGAAAGGCATGGCCCTTGCGCATGATGGAAAGTGCCCGGTTGCGTGGAGTCTGAGGCCAGCCGTTGGAATCAAGATCGGCATAGATGAATTCCTGCTTTGCACCATGGTAGTTAGCCAGGTTCGCGAAAATGGTCTGGCTCAGCACACACTTAAAATCGCTGCCCCTCCAGTTTTCCACCCAGGATTGAAGAAACTGCTCCTGGCGCGCACCCAGCAAGGCCAGTTCGGGCTGATCCAATTGTCGCACATCGTAGGATGGGTCCTTGAGATGATCCGCGCGGCCTTTCCACGTGGCGACGGCCTTCGGACCTGTTTTGAACATTCGATCTGCCAATAATGCAAAGCTGATGCGGCCATACACCATTTCTCCATGAAATGGCGTGATGTTCTGGAGTACGGGATCCGGATCGGGCAGATCAGGATGATGACTGGTTTGAGTTCGATGCACGGCGTTGATAAATTCAGGATGTTGGATGTAACCGCCATCGGTTGAAGTATTGCCTCCTTGCATGGCAGCGCCGCCTTCGCCCCAGATGTTGCCCTGATAAACGTCATGATCGTCCGGTAAACAAATGGTGACACGGTCCTTCATCAGATCACCGAAGGACCATCCCAGCAGATACCACTTTCTCAAGTAATTAAGCACGGGTTTTTCCACGCCCTTACGGATGATGCCATATCCACCGACATTTTCGTAAATTTGATCGCCTGAGAAAAAGAGCACATCAGGATTTTCAATACCCACGTTGCGCACGATTTCAAGGTTCGGAAATCCCGTGTCCTGGTTTCCCGTAAAACCTGCAACAACAATGGATTCCTCATCGACAGGATCTTTTCTGATTAAGCCCTCATATCTCGAATTTCCATAGACAACACGATACGGGTGATCCATGTCTGCCTTCCAATCAGGTATGCGCCATGTTGCCGTTCGACTTAACGGATCAATGTGGGTGACAAGCCCAGTGGACCATAGCCCGTTGTCATAGAATTCAAGCTGAATTTCTGAAGATTCAGAAGGACCCAAAGGAGGCATCTGAGCGGTGAGTTTGAGAAGATGACCCTGTCCGGAATGATGAAGGGTATGCATCGCCCAGAGGATGGGGCCCCACGCTCGATCTTCATGTGCCTGAACTTTGGAACCCGAGACCTTCCAGTCCCTGAACCAGAACCTTGCATTGCCTTGGGAGTGATTATTCACCAGAGCCAAGTTGCCATGAATGCTGTTATCACTCAGTCGAGCGGCATGAAAACCATAGCTTGATCCGGTGCTGACATTCAGGGCTTCCACTGAAATCAAAAAAAATGGACCTCGCGTTTCACCTCGCATAACCAGGCGTAGATCATTCAAAGCTTTTTCAGGAATGGGTTGCTTGGAACGATTTTTGCCAATGAAGAGAAAGCCATCATGTGACAGCCCGATATCAATACCCTTCCCCTTGATACAGCGAGCTCGGTAATCATTGATTTCATCTCGAATACCAATGCGAAATCCTACCGAACCTTTCTCATGATCACGCGATAGCCTGCCTGTACGAACCTCCATCGCAAAAGTACCTTCAACGTTTACTGTGTCATGCGTCAAGAGATGAATGTTGCGGTTGATCCCGCCACGAACACATTCCAAACGTCCATTTTCAACACGCCAATCTTCCATTGGATTCGCCCAGTATTCTGGACCGACCCAGACGCGATCCGGATCCGTGTGCCAGTCACTTTGAAATAGCTGGGACTGAGCTTTGAGTTGCGCGCTGCAGAATGCAAAAGCGATAAGAACGGTCAATAAATGTTTCATGGGAGGGTGTTTTTCCTTTTTTGATCGAAGATCATGCACTACCTGCTTTTCTTTTTTTTATCCTTGCTTGTGTTCCGTGACTGATAGGCGCATCCCACCAGCATCAAGGCTCCTACAACGGCCAATCTAATTTCAGGTTTGGCATCCATGGGTTCCAGTAACACCATGGCACCCAGCAAGGAAGAGAGAAGCATCAAGGCTCCATTAAATAAGTAAAATATTATGAAAAATCCAACCACTGCTCCACCAGCGAGCGACACCCATGGCCAGGGATCCTGTAAAAATGGTTCGGAAAGAAAGAAACCAAGATAGGCGCCGGTCAACAAACCTCCAAGGCGGATCACTATTTTCTGCAGAAAGATACTCAGGAAGGCACCGACAATGCCAACGGCAAGAGGAACAAGTTGCCACCACCACTCCACATTTTCAATGGGCAAGGCCCACTTGGTGACGAGAGATGCCACTAGAAAACCAATGGTCGCAAAAAACAACCAATACAAGCGGCGTCCCCAGAGCAACAAGGCGACCCCTACTGCAACTCCGGCCGCAAAATTAAGCTGAGCAGGCGTCATGTGGACTTCTGGTAATTGAAAAGGCAGTTCCATTAATTTGTGATTTAGCCGAGGAACAAGCTAGCGTTTGATTCAACTGCATTAAATAAAAATCTCAGTGCTACGAATCAAACATCGCACAAGCAAACGTTGGCTCAAATATGCCAGATCTTTCCAGTGCCTGCGGAACCCAAAAACTCAATGGATGGCCTTATCATTCCCATTGAGATGATGGAAGAAGAGCCTGCACTAACAGCATCGGCCGAACTGAAAAGCCAGATTTACGTTTCGAGCGAGAGCCCGGCTGAATCCACCCTCATCCCTGAGAAATCAAATCAAGGTGCCAGATGAGATGAAACAATGATACGATGCTTGGGGTCTTTTGATTAAAGTCGGGCGATTCGGAAAGGTACCCTTAATTTGAGCGAACCCTTGGAAGTTGTTTTACAAAAAGGTTGAAGCAAAAATTCACAAAGCTCCATGGCATGCAAAATTTATTCTTGTTTGATCTTGAGTTTATAAGCCTGAATTAATTCGTCTCTAGCCCTCAGAACTTTGGGGTTTTTTCTAGAATACAGTGTCTCTGATTTTTCTTTTTTCTCCGATTCAAGGAAACGTTTGGCAGAAGTTTTGGATGCAATAAATTCCTCCAATTTATTCAGAGCAGTTTCCTCCTCACCCAGAATCCAATAATAAACGCAGGTGGATACAGAACTTTCAGGGCCTTTCAGAGACAATGACAAAGCTTCTGAAAATTGATCATTGGACACGTAGTATTCCTCGAGAGCGAAATAATACCACAACTGTGGTTTTCCATTGTACAGAATGGCTTTCTCCAAATTGTCCTTTCCCAGCTCGGGATTTGCTTGATCCCCGTTGAGGTGGTAGAAACCGATTGTCGCAAGCAGGAAGGGCTCGTAGGGGTTGATATCTTTGGAATCTTTAACGAGTTGCCTGCTCAACAAAAAATCTTTGGCATGCATGCTAATCCACAGTCGGGCAAGGTGGGCAATGCCATTTTGAGGGTCCAGCTGAATGGCACGGCCGCAGGATTGTTTTGCCAACTGCAGACCGTTCGTGACGCTTGTTAGCTTCATCGAATATGCATTGCCATATATTTGACCTTGAATAGCGTGGGCCGAGGAGCTTTTTGGATTTAATGCAATGGCGCGCTCAATATAATTCAATGATCGTTGAGTTTCCACCTCAGGATCTCCTTGCATTTCCCATATCTCCTTGGCTTGTGCAACAAGCTGAAGATAATTGAGTTCTTCAGAGGGAGTGTTTTTTGCATCCTCTACCGTCCATCTGTGGACCGCCCCATCATAACCCGCTATTTGGGCGGATATGATGGAAGTTGCATCATCCAGAAAAGTATCATCATCGACGTGTGGATCATTTTCATTCAATGAGGTTGTCCAAAAAAACGTTTTACTTTTACTCTCGAATGCTTTTGCCCAGATTGTCTCTTTGTCATGACTGAAAAAAGCGTGGAGAATGAATGGTGTCTTAAGCTCTTCTGCCAATGCTACATATTCCTTCGTGCTTGAGTCCGGCGAAAAAGGAGGCCCTAGAGTGACGTGATAATCACGGAATCGTCCAAGCTTGTTGATCAGTGTCTCCCGTAATTCTCTGTTGTGGTCAGACACCGCCTTTGATCCTGAATCGTCATAGTTAGTCACTATGACGATAGAGTTCAGAATGTTGGTTGCTAGTTTCTCATCTGCTTGGGAAATTGTAGTTTTCTTCGGCGTCAAAAAAATAAAGCCAGACATTGCAACAATCACCGTGAAGGCGATTGTCAACACAATGGTTTTTCCTTTGTTGTTGTTTTTTTGCAATTGGACCGGTCGATGGCCGTCCTCTTTTCGCCCGGCCTCCAAGGTTTTTATGGGAGCTGCACCAATACTCAAGTCACTGAGTGCATCCAAGATGCTTTTTACAGTGCTATCAGCCTGACCCGGCCCGTAGACCAAATGCTGGATGCCAGCAAGCTGATACTTCATGGAGCTTGGTATGGGCGCTTCCTCCATGAAGACGGGCAAAATATGTTTTTCGGACTCCGATGCCAACGCGAGCTCTTTCGCAACATTTTTAGAGGCAAAAGCTCTCTTGCTGGCAAACAGAACTAAAACTTTGCTTTTCTCAATCGCAGTTACAATTTCCTGACTCCAAAGTTTTGCCCCCTGGATTCCCTGCTGATCAATCCATACTTTCAAGCCTTCTGCCCGCAGCTGGTCGACAACCTGAAAGACCTGCTCTTGATCTTCTCGGGAGTAACTGACAAATATTTCTGGAGTCATCTTTAATTCTGCTCGGGTTAATCAATGAGGGTAATATCTCAACTTGGATCCAAGGTCACATAATATTCAAAGCATTATTTTCCGTCAAGGATGCTTGTGCATGATGCAATTGATCGTGTCAAGAGGTGGACGGGAGTGGATGGATCTTTGTGAATGTTAAAACTATTATCAGGGCGCAACTGTGGATCTTAAAAGGAGGGATTCGGACTTATACGTGATACCGACAGGGTCATACCCGTCATCACGAAAGGTTTCGTTTGCGTTTAGGGGTATGCGTGAAAGATATCAGTCTTCCACAGGAAGGCCACTGGGGACTGTTTCTGGAACGATATCCATCATGTCAAGAGCATGTAAATCAGTGAGCGCATACAGGAATGAGACTAGCTCGTCTATTTCTAAAGGCTCCAAATTCACCGGCTCAAGTTCCGCTGCTTCTGCGATTAGATCCACTGCCACTGCATCATCCATCACGATCCAATCAGTGGCGTCAAGATCGGATCGAGCGGGGAATACAGCCTGATTGCGATCATAATAAGCCAGCGTCTCGATGGGATTGAGTTGATGCATCACCATTTCCTTTAGGTCGCTGAAAGCCCCATCGTGTCCCCAGGGTCCTGTCAGTGCGACATTGCGCAAGGTCGGAGTCCTGAATCTGTAATTGTCAGATTCATTTCCTGTGATGGCTCCACGGCCAACGTCCTCGTAACCATTCATTCCATGACCTTTGCCAGGTCCTATCTGTGGTACGGCTGTCGCATGGAATTCATGGTCTGTCATGAAGGGTCCACTGTGACAGGAAGCACAATTTGCCTTTCCATAAAAGAGGGACATACCTGCTTTTTCCTGCACAGTAAGTGCGTCGTCATCGCCTCGGAGGTAATGGTCAAAAGGGGAGTCATCAAAGCGAAAAGCCTTGGATTCGAAAGCTGCGATGGCGTTGCCAGTGTGAGCGAAAGTGATCTCCTCCTTCCCATTTGCTATCTTGGGAAAAGCAGCTTCAAAGAGTTGCCTATATTCCGGAATGGACTTGAGTCGATTTTCCAAAGCTTCCCAGATACCCGGAAAATCGCCTATTGCTGCCAGATCTGCGATGAGGTTTTCACCAGTTTGTCCGGCCATTTCTGTTGGGGAAGTCACTGGAAACAGAGCCTGAGCGGCCAATACATTATCTAGACCGCGGAGAAGATTTTTTCCTGCAGGATTCAGGATGGAATCCTTTTTCTTGGGAGAGAGTTCAACTCGACCATCGTGAAACATGGTTACGAACTCCTTCGCACCCCGATTGAAGATATCTGGTGCATTCCGTGGCACGCGTTCGTGTACAGCATCCACACCTTGTCCTGTGTCGCGGTCCAGTCCAAGCAAACTTCCGCCTTCACCTACCGAAAGCGAAAGTTGATCACCCGTGCCTGCAGCAGGATGGTGGCAGGTTGCACAGGAAATGTTCTGATTGCCGCTGAGAATTTTATCAAAGAAAAGCAATCGTCCTAGTTCTACCTTGGCGGAAGACGGTGCACCTTTTTCATAATAATCAGAATCTTTCGGCGGCTTGGGAAGCTTGAACGAACTCTTACCCTTACTTTTGCTCTTACCCTTACTTTTGCTTGGCTTGTGGTGCGCTCCTTTCATGTCAGCACTTAGTTCGCAGCCATGAAAAATCAAGCTCAGCGCCAAAACGAATGCCATAAAATGGTTTAGGTATCTCAGCATTTATTTTTGAAGGCATGACCCGAGCCGGAGACAATAGGACGTCCATTCCCATTTAGTTGAGTGCCTGAAGATTTCATCGCTATCAATCGGTGACAGGGAGGCCACTAGGTACATTTGATGGGATAATATCCGTCATATCGAGTGCACGCAGATCGGTAAGCGCATACAAAAAAGAGACTAGCTGGTCTATTTCATTAGGTTCCAAACTCACTGGTTCAATTTGACAGGCATCTGCAAGTTGATCAACCGCTACGGCATCATCCATCACAATCCAATCAATGGCATCCAGATCCGATCGGCTGGCAAGCACGGGTTGATCTCGATCATAATAAGCAAGTGCTTCAATGGGGTTTAGCTGGTGGATGACTATTTCCTTCAGGTCGCTGAAAGCCCCATCATGTCCCCATGGTCCGGTGAGCGCGACATTTCGCAAAGACGGTGTCCTGAATTTATAATTATCGGCTGCGTCTTCCGTGATAGCACCACGTCCGAAATCTTCTCGACCACTGGCTCCGTGATTTTTGCCTGGTCCTATCTGCGGCATGGCCGTGGCGTGGAATTGGTGGTCTGTCATGAAGGGACCGCTGTGACAGGAGGCACACTTTGCCTCTCCGTAAAATAATGACATACCTATTTTTTCGTCTACAGTCATGGCGTCATTATCACCTCGGAGGTATTCGTCAAAAGGAGAGTTATCAAAGCGAAAAGCTTGTGCTTCAAAAGCTGCAATCGCATTTGCCGCATCTGCAAAAGTAAGCTGGTTGCTGCCGTTTTTTAATTTTGGAAATGCGTCTTCGAAAAGGGCTACGTATTCTGGAATGGCCCTCAGTCGTTCCTGAAGAGTATTCCAAATGCCACTAAAATCTCCATCTTCAGCCAGATCTGCGATGGGATTTTCACCCGTTTGTCCGGCCATTTCTGTGGCAGAAGTCACTGGAAACAACGCCTGAACGGCCAGCGCATTGTCCAGACCGTCTGGAAGAGCCTCTCCAGCCGGTGACAAAAAGGAATTTTTGTTTTTGGAAGAGAGTTCGACTCGACCGTCGTGAAACATGGTTGTGAATTCTTTTGCTCCAAGATTGAAAATATCCGGTGCATTTCTGGGGACACGTTCATGAACCGCATCCAGCCCTGCTCCGGTGTCGCGGTCCAATCCTAGCAAATTTCCGCCCTCGCCAATCGATAGTGAAAGCTGATCTCCCAAACCTGCACTCGGATGGTGACAGGTTGCACAGGAGATATTTTGATTCCCGCTCAGGATTTTATCAAAAAAGAGCATACGCCCAAGTTCGACTTTGGCAGCTGAGGGTGATCCTTTCTCGTGATAATCTGAATCTGTGGGAGGCTCGGGTAGTGGGAATAAGAGCTCTTCGCTTAATAGACTTGCTTCCGCTGCAGAATGGACGCCCCAGTTATCCGCGCTCAAATTATGCCCTGTGAAGGCGCTGATTACCGTCAAGGTAGTCCAAGACAGACGCCTGAAGCATCTTATCAGGTAACCAGAGTAGCGATGATTAAAAATTAATGCCATGTTGTTGAGCTTTGATTGTAAAATATTTAAGCCGACTGTATAAACTAAAACACGACGCAGCATTAATAATACCATTTCTACTAAAGCAACTTAAGGAAAGTGCCGATAAGTTGTGAATAACTCCGCAACTCCTTAAATCAAAGTCAATTTCATGAAAACTAATTTTACGATTTTATGGTTATATAGGCATTTTTTATCCTCAGCCAATTGCGTTTCGGCAATATTTGCTCTGCATGGGATCAAATTTGCCTATCAGGAGGTAAATCTCGGTGCCTAATTGCCGGAGGATGGTCCAGCTAATGTAAAAATGAGGCAAAGCTGCTCACGATATCGAATACAAGATCCTGAGCTTTTGTTGTTCCAAATCAAAAAAACGAATCTGCGAATTTCGCAATTAACGCAAGGAAACAAAGATATGGGACGAGCGCACTGAAAAAACCAGTACAATTTTACCGAACGATAAACGAATGCCAGAAGTTTGGTTTCAAATACTCAATGGAAACTGCAATCGGTTACGAAGTGGGAGCGACTCGGAAAAGTTGAAAGGATCACTTGGGAACTAGATCCCAGTCATTTGTGGAAGTTGGTACACCGGGAGGGATTCGAACCCCCAACCCTCTGATCCGAAGTCAGATGCGCTATCCAGTTGCGCCACCGGTGCAGCAAGGCTTTTAGCGTTTTCGCTTTTAGCAACAGGTTGCTAAAACTCTAAAAGATTCGGCTAAATGCCGAAGACCTGAATTAAGACTCAAACCCCCATGGTATTCAAGAATTTTCGGGAACGACTTTAATCTGTAACTAAGTTGATGATCTTTCGTCTATTATCCCGGGCTTGAAAGAACCCATTCAGTAGATAGCGAATCAAAGTTGTCTTTTTGTAGATGGCATTTTCGCCGCTGGTGACATCATCAAGCCGGTGTTTTAATTTTTTCGCAAGTTTACAGTCTACATGCAAACTTCTATCCTTTTTCGCAGTCAAAAAACAAAGAAGGCATTGAATTACCAGTCCCAACTGTTTTAGTGCTTGTTAATGATGAAGAAGCCCGTGTTCAATTTGGTTTGGTTGTTTCTGATTTTCTACAGCCTTCAGGTTAATGGCGGAGAGTTGGGTCCGCTTACCTACGAGATTGCTGATGGTCAGGTAGCTATTACTAATTGCGATTGGTCTACTAGAGGCGAACTGATCATCCCCAGTGAAATTGAGGGGTTGCCCGTCACCAGCATTGGGACTGAAACTTTCGGGAGATGCCGCAGCTTGAGCTCGATCATCATTCCCGATAGCGTCACCAGCATTGGGGATACGGCCTTCATTGAATGCAGTAGCCTGAGCTCGATCATCATTCCAGAGGGCGTCACCACCATTGGGGATGAAACTTTCCGGAGATGCAGCAGCCTGAGCTCGATCATCATTCCAGAGAGCGTCACCAGCATTGGGGATGAGGCCTTCTCGGGCTGCACAAACCTGAGCTCAATCATCATCCCTGAGGGCGTCACCAGCATTGGCGATCAGGCCTTCAATGGCTGCATTAGCCTTAGATCGATCCGTATACCTCAGTCATTTCATAGCGGGCCAAAGGCAAAAAGTCTGTCCCTCAGCCATCTCTGGCCAGACGGCTTTTTCCTGCCAAGCAACTTGAATCCGCTGAAATACGAGATTGCTGATGGTCAGGCGACGATTACGTATTGGGATAGAGCAGCTGAGGGTGAATTAAAGATCCCCGCAGAGATTGAGGGGGCACCAGTCACCACTATTGGGTTTAGTGCCTTCAGGCACTGCAACAGCCTGAGATCGATCATCATACCTGATAGCGTCACCAGCATTGGGGATAATGCCTTCAGGGACTGCTACAGACTGACCTCGATCATCATTCCAGAAAGTGTCACCAGCATTGGGGCATCTGCTTTCAGTGGCTGCTACAGACTGACCTCGATCATCATTCCAGAAAGTGTCACCAGCATTGGCGGTCATGTTTTCAGTGACTGCAGCAGACTGACCTCGATCATCATTCCAAACGG
>OJCR01000063.1_pt1 | contig 55498 bp, 46 predicted proteins | sample 1591611 | NCBI WGS metagenome assembly OJCR01 (sample SAMN05416815, study PRJEB24817) | seawater metagenome | isolation source: Sea water | place: Canada:Atlantic | collected 2013-07
TCTCGTGGGCTCGGAGATGTGTATAAGAGACAGTTTATGAATCACGCCCCAATGTCACTGCCGATGCAGCAGGCTTGTGTTTCAAGTCTGGCAATACAACCATTTTGAGAGGTGGCAAAGAAGCCATTCATTCCAATCAGATCATTGCCAAACTCATGGTAGAGGCAGCCCAGGCATGTGAGCCTGGTTTCCCCGCCGATGCGATACAGGTCATTCCAACCACCGATCGCGCTGCTGTGCCAGCACTGCTTTCTCTGACCGATGATGTCGACCTTTGCATGCCTCGCGGGGGGGAAGGCTTGATACGAGCTGTAGCTGAGTGCTCCAAAGTACCAGTGATCAAGCATTACAAAGGAGTTTGTCATGTGTATGTGGACAAAGATGCTGACCTTGAGATGGCGGTCCAGATCGCCGTGAATTCCAAGACACAACGGCCAGGTGTTTGCAATGCCATGGAAACGCTCCTGATCGACCAACGCGTTGCGGAATCCTTTCTTCCCAAATTGGCCCTTGAGCTTTCAGCCAAAGGCGTCGCTGTGAAAGGAGATGAAAGGGTCAGGTCCATACTGACTCCCCTGATTGAATCGAAAAAGCTCGATCTGGAATTGGATGAGGCGACAGAGGAAGATTGGCATGCTGAATATCTGGATTTGATTCTTTCGATCAGAATCGTTGAAGACTTGCAGCAGGGAATTGATCATATCAACACCTACGGCTCCGGACATTCCGATTGTATTGTAAGCAAGAACGAATCCGCTGCCCGGGCATTCATGCGTGACGTGGATGCTTCCACGGTTTACTGGAACGCTTCAACACGTTTTACCGATGGCGCCGAATTTGGGATGGGGGCAGAAATCGGGATCAGCACCGATAAAATCGGTGCACGTGGTCCCATGGGACTGGAAGAGCTCACCAGTTACAAATGGCTGTGCTTCGGCACGGGACAAGTCCGTTAATCCAGTTAACAAAATCAATCTCTTGAATCAGACCGATATCGAATCAGCCATCCACCATGCCCAACAAGTGCGATCAAGCCTGCCTGCAGAAGGTTTATTTGAGGGGCACACCTGGCGCATAAGCCCGGAACCATTCCCACTGGAGCCGCGACTCGTCAAACAGCTCGAAAAATTAGGCCGCGTACTGCTTCAGTTTTATCGAGCACTCAACCTTCTCCACCGAAAGAGCCATGAGCAAGCTGCCCCTGAATGGGTTGCAGAATGGATGGATGCCGGCAAACCCGATGCGTTGATTCAACGAGGACTTGGAAAGACCTTCAAACAGAGTTTACCCAAGGTTATCAGGCCTGACATACTCTTGACCGATGAAGGGTTCGTGATCAGTGAACTCGATAGTATCCCTGGTGGTATCGGCCTCACTGCCTGGCTCAACCAGACTTATTCGGATTTGGAAAACCAAGAGGGACCCAAGGTCATTGGAGGCTCAAAAGGCATGCTGGAAGGTTTTTCTGATATTTTCCAGGAGGACAGTGTTGCTCATGTTATCGTTTCCGAGGAGGCAAAAACCTATCGACCTGAAATGCAATGGCTGGCAGCGAACATCCTGAATCGAAATATTCAAGTCCATGATGATCAGTTCACCGGATTCAATGAGGGAGATTCGATCTATCGTTTTTTTGAATTATTTGATTTGGATAATGTCGCCAATGCGAACGCCATTTTCGATCAGGCAGAGGCCGGTCGAATTCACCTCACACCGCCTCCAAAACCTGTATTTGAAGAAAAGGCTTCTTTCGCATTGTTACACAATCGCAATCTCGAACCTTTTTGGAATCAACATCTGGGAGGTGGGTTTTTCAAGACACTTCTGCAGCATATCCCCTACACATGGATGATTGACCCGGCCCCCCTCCCCCCTCAAGGCGCCATTCCCAGATTAGGTCTGACCAACTGGCATCAATTGAAAAACCTGTCTCAAAAAGAACGCCATCTGATTCTTAAAGTTTCCGGATTTTCAGAGCAGGCATGGGGAGCTCGTGGCGTGTTTCTGGGGAGTGATTTGTCTGCACAGGATTGGGGACAGGTTGTGGACAAAGCTATCCGAAGTTTTGGGAAACAAAACTATGTCCTTCAGGACTATCACAAACCCAGAACGATAAAAGCCCGCTACCATGATAGATCTAATGATACGATTGTTCCCATGAAGGGTCGTGTCAGGCTCTGTCCCTATTATTTCGTGAAAGGAGAAGGCGATCAAGCACGACCACATTTAAGGGGAGTCATGGCAACCATCTGTCCAGCAGACAAGAAGATCATTCACGGAATGAAAGACGCTATCATCGCTCCATGCTCCAGTTAAGATCTCACCTTCGCCCATCATACCACATGAACCAGGCGCTTCGACGGCCTCGGACAAATGGATAGCAAAAAAACGAAATGAGAAAGGTTTTGATCAGTTCCCATTTTGAATACAGGTAGATTTTGCGCGGTGAAGTTAAAAGTGGATATTTCTCAAGTATCCGGAATTCAAGATCAGACCTTCTGGCCCAGCGTTTTAATTGGCGACTGAACCCAATTTCTTCCCCGGCATAACAATCCTCGGGGAAACCACCAACGGCTCGAAATCCGTCTGCTCGACTGTATACAAAGGATCCGGCTGCCCAGGACATCATCTGGCTCATTCGATTCCACATCCCTAACCAGAATCTGTAAAACCAGCGAATATCGCCTTCCATCTCCAGAACACAGCCTCCACCTGCGACGCTGCCGCTTGCAATTGTATCTGCAAGATCCTTGAAGAGAGCAGGAGAAGGAATTGAATCTGCATCGATAAATACAAACCATTGCCCTTTCGCAATGGAGGCACCTGCATTACGAGCTCGCGCGATTTGATTTTTGGGTTCAAAAACAACCCTGGCTCCGTTTTCCCTGGCGATGACTGAAGTCTGGTCCGTTGAATTGTTGTCACAGACCACGATCTCCCATTCAAGTCCTTTGTCTGTGAGCACAGAGGCGGATTGACGAATGCATTTCAATGTTTCAGGAAGTAATTTTTCCTCATTGAAAGCAGGAATGATAAAACTGAGATTCAGGTCAGACACATCGAGGGGAGTAATGACTCCGTGGGTTTTCGAGTTTTGGCATATAATCGGGGCGATAAATCAATGCCTCACGGGAAGGTCATGCGCAAATGAATATTGCTCAAATTGTGGATGCTGAATCAACTTGGACCATGTCGACGGACGAACAAAGGATCTTTTATGAGGCAAATGAGTGATGGGCTCCGCATTTGTGGAATGCATGACCTTCCTTAACCAAAGCGCATCCAGCAAAGGTTCGACTAATTCCGGATGAGTGGCGGCTACTGTCGTTTCTTCCTTTTCGCCTACCTCCCCTCCTTTCCCTACGAAAAAACCTGCACAGAGCATGGCGACCCGCACGCTCGTACTGCGTGAATAGGTTGCCAATGTGCATGGAGCCTTGAGTTGTTCTCTAATCGTTTGAAAGGCTTTCAGTGACCAGAGTTCCGGGTTTTTTGCGGGTGAATAAGGATCGTAAAGAACCGCCTCCGGGCAGGTGCTTGAAATCGAATCGTCAGGATATCCTTCCCTGAGATCTCCCAAATGCAAATGCCAACAAACTTCAAGCTGCCCCCATTGAAATCGGACCACTTTTTCCTGAATCAACTGTTCTACAAGAGGTTCGAAACCACACATGTAACCAAGCAATTCAGAATGTCCCAATGCAAATTTCAGGGGCGCAAGCGAAGCATCAAAGCTGTGTAACTCGATGCCACCCTTGATATGCTCATGCTCACGAATCAAGTGGATGGCATTCCCTGCACTTCCAAGCCCAATATCCCAGAGGCAAAGCGGTTTCCTTGAACTCTTTATTCTCTCTTCAATACGCATGGGATGGAAATAAACACAGCGAGCTTCGACTTCCGGTCCAACTTGAGGATGAAATGTCTCTCCATGTACCTCCGAACGGACTGAGTGTCTTCCGTGCGGCAAAGGCACAATTGAATAAGCCGGTGTGAGTTCCCTTTTTACGTCAGAATGATTCATCGAAGGTGCTATTTCAGTGCCATGGATTTTCCCTGCTTTTTTCCATCATGTACAAATTGCATTTGCATTGAAAGATACTTGCGAGAGCTTGAGGACGGATTTAGTCTGAACTTGCATGGAATATATCAAGGACATTCACAGGGATAAGATCGCGACCGGTAAACCGGCTATTTCCTTTGAATTTTTCCCTCCTAAAACAGAAAAAGGAGAAGCGCAGTTATTTCATACGGCACTCCCTGAATTGTTGAAGATTCAACCGGATTACTGTTCAGTTACTTATGGGGCAGGTGGAAGTACACGCGGGAAAACCCTTGAAATGGTGTCTCGTATCCAGAAGGACTTTCAGTTGACGTGCATGAGTCATCTCACATGTGTCAATGCCACACGTGAAGATGTTAATCAGGTTCTCATCGAGGCAAACAAGTCAGGTATAAAAAACATCCTTGCCCTGCGTGGAGATCCTCCGGGAGGTAAAGGAGATTTTGAAGCCACTGAGGGCGGATTTACTTATTCGAAAGATCTGGTCGCATTTGTTCGTTCCGAATTTGATTTCTCCATTGGTGTCGCTGGTTTTCCTGAAGGCCATATTGCCTGCAAAGAAGGTCGAGAGGTTGATTGGGACAGGCTGAAAGAAAAAGTTGATTCCGGAGCTGATTTCATCATCACTCAGTTATTCTTTGATAATGATGACTTTTTCCGGTTTCGTGATCACCTTGTCAAAAAGACAGGAATGACCAAACCGATCATTCCTGGTATCCTTTCAGTGCTGACAACACGGCAAATCAAGAGATTTACTGAACTTTGCGGTGCCAGCATACCCAAGAGCATGATGAATCGTTTGGATGATCTCGCTGAAGACGATGCAGCTGCCACAGAATTCGGCATTGAGCATGCGGTAAGACAATGTGAGGCACTTCTTGACGCAGGAGTTCCAGGACTTCACTTCTACTGCCTCAACAAATCATACTCCACCAATCGAGTTGTCGATGCCTTGAGCCGGTATCGATGATAAATGCAAACTAACATTTGAAGATACTCATCACAGGCGTTTCCGGTTTGATTGGCTCTGCCACACAAACTCATTTTCAGCGAAGAGGACATCAAGTAGTGGGATTGACAAGGGACTCCACAGCAGCAGACAATACAAGATTGTTTCACTGGGACCCTTTGTCAGGTAACGTTGACCCCAAAGCATTGAGTGGCGTTGACGGTGTTATCAATCTTGCCGGAGAAAATATTGCAGAAGGCAGGTGGACGGAGAGAAAAAAGAACTCGTTGGTTCAAAGCCGCATAAAATCCACAGAACTTCTGGTAAAAACCATTCTGTCGTCTTCTTCCCCACCATCCTGGATGGTGAACGCATCAGCAGTAGGCATATATGGTGATTGCGGTGATGAGATTGTCCACGAATCTTCGACGGCAGCTACAGATTTTCTGGGTAATCTAGCATCAGATTGGGAAGGAGCACTTGGCCCATTGACTTCAAGTTCAACGAGAACCATTTCATTAAGGTTCGGCCTCGTACTTTCAAAAAATGGAGGCGCATTGAAGAAAATGCTTCCCATATTCAAGCTTGGAGGTGGTGCTATTCTAGGCTCAGGCAAACAATGGGTTTCCTGGGTGTCTCTGGATGACGTGACAAGGTGTCTTGAGATGCTGGCAACGAACACCAATCTGAGTGGACCGGTTAATTGCACCAGCCCTCATCCAGTCAGATTTACAACCTTTGCAAAAACATTGGCCAGAGTGGTAAGGCGACCCGTTTTTTTTAAAATCCCCTCTATTGCGGTCAGGATTCTTTTTGGAGAGATGGGAAACGCAACCCTTCTGGCAAGCTGCAGAGCAAACCCGGCCAAACTAATGGAAAGCGGCTTCAAATTTGAGGATCCTCTGATCGAACCAACTTTCCGCCGATTGATCAACGGATAACTCTTTTGCGCGATCAACCATCGTGTCTGCCGGGAAACCAGACAAAAAAAGCGCTTCGGTAAAACCGAAGCGCTCTGAAAGATATTTTTGCGATTACGTTGGATCAACGTCCGCGGAAGTCTTCGTCACCAGGAACGGCGAGTTGGACAGTTTCAATACCTACGTCACGGATGGCAACACCAAGCTTGGAGTTACTGAATCCTTGAACACTGCCATCACCCATTGCAACGTTACCGGCTAGATCATGGATATTTTTGTCATATCCAGGAGTTGGATTTGGTAATGGACGTGCATCTGTGCGACGAGCGCGCATGCGGAATTGGAAAACAACGCCGTCATCAATTTGAGCACGATCACTGTTTGTGATGTTACGATCACCTGACAGAAGACTCTGTGGCAGGGTTTCGTCTGCATCAAATCCTACGAAGTAACTGATATTCTGGTTAGCATTGAATGCTTCCTGAACATTGTCGCGTGAAGAACGAATACGGTTGGTGTTCCAAGTGGTGGACTCAACACGACCTAGACCGTCACTGGGGCAAAGCACGATTTTTGGAGTTTGCAACTCATTGGAGAGAGACAGGAAATGCCTCCATACCTGAGTTGCACCTGTGCGACGATCGACAGCACTGGCAGAACCACCTTGGTCATCAGGCACTTGCATTGGATAAAGATCACCATTATCCGTTGCATAAATGCGGAATCCGAGTCCCACGTTTTTGAGGTTACTGACGCACTTGATTTTCTGTGCTTTGGCTTTGGCTTTGGCCAATGCCGGCAACAGCATGCCCGCCAAAATGGCGATGATTGCAATCACGACCAGCAGCTCGATGAGCGTGAAAGCACCTAATTTCGTTTTTTTCAAACGTTGGTTCATACTATTATATATTGAGATATTGTAATGAGTTTTTGGGTTGCTCAGAAGGACCATGCATGAATGTGCCTATGAACATCAATCCGTGTTACCACTATTTGGAACCAAGGGTTACCACTTACTATCAACAAAAAGCATATTCATCATGATTGAGTGATGCCATCCATCTTGGTGTCTTCGCCCCAAAGCACCGCAAATCGAACGAGTTCTGCCCTTGTTTTGATATCGAGTTTCTGACGAATGCTTGCTCTGTGGGCTTCCACTGTTTTGACGCTCATACTCAAAAGTTTGGCAATCTCACGACTTTCACGCGCCTTTCCTACGAGGGCCAGGACTTCCAGCTCTCGATCTGTCAGGTGGCTCACGGGTGAAGATGAAGTCTTCCTTTTCCGTCCAGTTAAATTATTTAAAAAATTACTGGCAACAAGATCACTTACATGGACTTCGCCTTTCAGTATGGTTTGAATGGCCTCAATCAGCTGTTTGGCCCCTTCAGATTTCATGACGTATCCACGCGCACCTGCCCTCAAAACACGTTCTGCATAAAAGGTTTCCTCATGCATGGAAAAGACAAGTATTTCCACCTCAGGCTGAACTTTCCTTAAATCTTTGATGAGTTCCAAGCCACTGCGTCCGCGCAGAGTCAAGTCAACGATCAACAAATCAGGTTTGAGTTTTTGAACTTTCTCAAGTGTATCATCCGCATTGTCGGACTCGCCTATGAGAGTCAATGATGCATGCACATCTATCGATTCCCTGATTCCGGCACGAGTCAGAGGATGATCGTCGACAACAAAAATGGAACGGATGGGTTCTGGTTCGGTCTTGACCATGGTTCAAAGCATTGAATTCAAAGTGAGGCTTGGTTCATTTAATTGGCGTGCAGTATCACCGATGGAATGCGACATATTACTTTCACACCTTGGGGTGTATTCTCACAAAAACTCAGTTGAGCATGCAACAATTGACTGCGAAATCGCATATTGGAGACACCGCAACCGGTTTCACCCAACTGCCCGTCCTCAACTTTCCCTTTCCCGTTGTCCTGCACAGTCAATAACAGATCCTCCCCCTGCACCTCAAGCCGCACTTCAACGAGTGAAGCTGTTGAATGCTTGATCGCATTTTGTATGGATTCTTGTGCGATGCGATATATGTGCGCACCGGCCGTCGGCGAATGCAGAGCAATGTCATCATGAGACACAACAGATTTCAATTCCATGGGGATCACAGAGTTCATCAGATTCACCCAACTGGAGATCGCTTGAGGCAAACCCGCTTCTTCGATATGGGAGAGATCGGACCATGCGATCATCGTCCGGGTTTTAAGAAGGGCATTTTGAACCACTTTGAGGAGGTTGCCTATCTTTTCGCTTCTCTCCACTTCCGTCATGGACGCATCGATTTGAATGGCGTGCAGGCCCATCTCAAGGCAGGTGAGATGAGGGCAAAGGTCATCGTGCAATTCGCGCGAAAGCTTGAGTTTGTCTGCTTCAATTACCTCAACAAGTTGATGGGTGTCAGGTCGCTTGAACGATGTGAGTGATGGGCTGCTTCCGTTTTTCACCAAGGCATCCTTCAACAGGGCAAGCAAGGTGCTTTTGGGCAACTTATCAAGTTCCTCGAAGTTCATTCAATCCACCCCCGCCATCGATAATATTGATAACCTACCATTTCATGGGCAAATTTATATACTTTTAGAAAGTTACCGGATTGAGGGAACAATTTCCATCTTCGCTTTTTCGCAGTCGTTGCATACCCTTCGAAATCGCACCCCACTGGCTGCACCTTGACTCCATGCTTTCGAAAAACGGCTTCGGCCCGCTTCATATGCCAGGCAGAAGTCACCAGATAAAGGGTTTCCCAGTTCTTGTTTTTGACAAGTTCACCTACTCTGACCGCTTCATCACGCGTCGTGTAGGAGTTGTCCAGAAAATGCACTTCGCCTTTGACCATACCCCACCTCGTTCGCCACTCATTCAGCAATTGCCCCTCAGAAGTGATGGTTCCATTGATCTCATAATCACTTCCTCCAAATACGAGATTGTCCGCTTTACCGGATTCCATCAAATCGAATGCAGTCAGATAACGGTCGGAAGCATCACTGGCCGTGATCCCAAGCGCTTCCCCCGAGTGCGGAAATAATCCCCCTCCCAGACAAATAACGGCATTCGCCTTGGGTAGAGCTGCCCAATCGCTGACAATGTAAGGTCGCTCGAGCTTTGCCAGTAGCCAACCGGACAACGGCGTTGCTCCTAGACACCATACCACGGCCCACAGGAAGAAAACAGCTGCACTGGTCTTGTGTTCCTTGAGTTTTCGAAATCGCCAGGCAATGCATAATAGCAAAACCCATATCACAGCCAATGGATCCAAAGCTTCGCCCAGACGTTTGCTTAGATTAAGGTCAATCATTGATTGCTTCCTACTGTATTCAACAATATGACAAATTTAAATCCTGAAGATGTAAAAAGCCGCTTGTTATACCCATCCAGACCCTCAAGATCATGACCGGCAAAACGCACTGGAATGAATTTAACGAACGACCCGATCCCTCAACTCATCAAACGGCTGGCAGTTCCAGCCAGTGTTGGCTTCTTTTTCAACACGATGTACAATGTGGTAGACACTTATTTTGCGGGATTGTTGTCCGTGGATGCGCTCGCTGCATTATCCGTCTCTTTCCCGGTTTTTTTCATTCTCATTGCAGTCAGCGCCGGCATTTCACAAGGAGCCACGGCCCTTGTCTCCAATGCGCTCGGAGCAGATGATCTGGAGGGCGCTCGAGACATGGCGACACAGTCGGTCATGTTCAGTCTCTGCACGGGCGTGATACTGATGATTGTCGGATTCCTCACGTTTCCTTTCCTGTTTGGATTACTGGGGGCCGAGGGTGAGTATCTGGATATCACCCTGACTTACATGAACTGCATCCTGACAGGTACTCTGTTCTTTATTGGCCAGTCGATCTTGAACGCCACTTTGAACGCTCAGGGCGATACAAAAAGTTATCGCAATCTGCTGATCATTGGATTTGTTCTGAATCTCATTCTGGATCCATGGTTTATGTACGGCGGGATTGGATTGCCAGCCATGGGCATTCGCGGAATCGCTCTGGCGACCGTTTTGATCCAAGCCCTGGGATGCTTCTATTTGGCATGGAGGGTATCGGCTTCCAAGCTGAAATACCCTTTGACACTTCAGCGATGGAAGCCGAATTTCTCAGCATGGGGACAGTTGGCCAGACAGGGAATACCGGCTTCGATCAATATGATGACGGTTGCTGCGGGCATTTTTGTAATCACCTGGTTCATCAGTTTTTTCAGTAAGGAAGGAGTAGCCGCCTATGGCATTGCAACCAGGATCGAACAAATCATCCTGCTGCCGACCATAGGGCTGAATATTGCGGTATTGACGCTGACGGGTCAAAATAACGGCGCTGGCCGAATGGACAGGATCATGGAAATGAGAAAAGTTGCCATGAATGCTGGATTAATAATGATGATCACCGGTGGCATCGCATTGTATTTTGCTGCACCCATGATGATGCGTTTTTTTACGGACAACGAGCAAGTATCGTCTATCGGAGCGGAATACCTGCGTATAGCTTCTTTCACACTTTGCTCCTACGTGATCCTCTTTCAAACGGTCTTCATGCTTCAGGGTCTTAAAAAACCGATGATTGCGCTTTGGATCGGTCTTTACCGACAGATCATTGCACCATGCGCTGTCTTCTATCTACTGGCCTTCGTACTGGACTGGAAATTACAAGGTATCTGGTGGGGAATCTTTGGCGTGACCTGGAGCGCAGCAATATTTACTTTATTTTATGGTCATCGTATTTTAAGTCGCATGAGTGAAGCCAGTGTTCAGCATTCAAAGAATTGACAAGGAATCCATGAAACCAGAAGCCTCCCAAGATTCGTATCAAGCCGCACAGCAATCAGACCGTAAGCAGGTTGTCAGCGGTGTCGATGAACTTCACCAAATAGCACAGCTGGCTTCAACAGTCTCAGGCTGCAAAACGGCAATGATTCATCTGCTTAATGGCGGGAAGCTGGATATTTATGCGGGGAGAAACTGGGAACCTTCATCTCAGCATCATGAGCTACCCTTTTGCAAAAAGGTTCTGGCGAGTGACCATTCCATCGTCATCAAGGATACATCTGTTGAATTGGACGGTGAACGATCATGTCTGTCAAAAGCCCCATGGAATTTCAAGTTCATGGCAGGATTCCCTATCAGGAGCAAGCAGAATGCTCCACTCGGTGTCCTGAGCATCATGGACAAAAGCCAACATTGTTTAACCGTGGAGCAAATGGAGTCCTTGGACATATTATCCAAACACGCTGCAGGGACTATTTTCATGGGAACAGCGACAAGCGAATTACACAAACTTTCAGACGAACATCAGAAAATCAAAAAGGCTTACGACGATTCCGAGGCATTTTACCATAACCTTGTCGAAAGCCTGCCCCAGCACATCATACGCAAAGACACAAAAGGTGAGTTTACCTTTGCAAATCAAAACTTTTGCAAAGCGATTGGAAAGACTTCACAAGAAATCCTTGGTAAAACAGATTTTGATTTATTCCCAACCCATTTGGCGGCCAAGTACCAGCAAGACGATCGAGTCGTGATGGAATCACTTCAGAAGATCGAGATCACAGAGGAGAACGTCGGCCTGAATGAAACCAAAAGCTATGTCCACGTTATCAAAACTCCCATTTTTGATCCTTCCGGTAAGGTCGTGGGAACACAGGGAATATTCTGGGATGTAACAGACAAGAAGAAGACGGAATATGAGCTGACTCTGGAACGACGCTTACTGAGATCTTTGCTGGAAACCATCCCTGATCATGTTTACTTCAAAGATAAAAAATCGCAATTCATCCGATGTAGCCGGGAATTATCCGATCGACTGGGCCTGAAGGACCCGAGCGCAGCTGAAGGTAAAACGGATTTTCATTTTTTCAGCGAAGAACATGCCAAGCCAGCTTTTCAGGATGACATGGAAATCATCAGAACAGGTCAACCGATCATCAATAAGATCGAGAAAGAGACATGGCGAAACGGGGAGGTAGGCTGGGTGCTGACAAGTAAAATGCCCTACAAGGATGAGGATGGAAATATCATAGGAACCTTCGGGGTTTCTAAAGATATTTCCAAGCTGATCCAGACTGAAGAAAAACTGCGTAAAGCAGAACAGAAATACCGGGACATCTTCGAGCAAGCTGTGGAAGGTATCTTTCAATCAACCCCGGAAGGCAGGTATATTGAAGCAAACCCAGCTTTGGCAAGAATTTACGGTTACAAATCCACGGCAGCTCTTTTAGGTTCGCTGACCAACATTCAACAGCAACTGTACGTTGATCCATCGCGCCGGCAGGAATTTGCACGACTGATGAAGGAGGATGGTGAGGTTCACGAATTTGAATCAGAAATCTATCGCAAGGATGGCAGGAAAATCTGGATAGCTGAAACTGCCAGATCGGTAAGAGATGATGAAGGGAAAACCCTTTATTATGAAGGCGTCGTTGAAGATATTTCTGAGAGAAAACAAGCGGAGGCAGCACTCCAGTATGCGCGTGATGCTGCCATGGAATCCAATCGCCTGAAGTCTGTCTTTCTGGCAAATATGAGTCACGAAATTCGTACTCCGATGAATGGTATCATCGGCATGAGCTCACTATTGCGCCAAACAACACTTTCTGAGGATCAAGTCTATTTCGCGGACACTATCGAATCGAGTGCGTTGGGATTACTTCGCCTCATCAATGATATCCTGGATTTCTCAAAAATCGAATCTGGCAAAATGACCATTGAAAACGAACCTTTCAATTTTGCCGAAAACGTAGAACAAACTGTCAGCCTGCTGGCTGATCAGGCTCAAACAAAGGGTCTCGAATTTATTCTGGATATCGATTGCGAAACACCCTCGATGGTTCTGGGGGACAGGATTCGTATTCAACAGGTACTGACAAATCTGATCGGCAATGCAGTCAAATTTACTCATGCAGGCGAAGTTAGAATCAAGATAGCACCTCAAAGCCATCAGAACGGTATCTGCTGGCTAAAATTCCAAGTGATTGATTCTGGAATAGGAATCAAACCAGAAGCACGTGAGGATATTTTTGAAGCTTTCATTCAGGCCGATAATTCAATGGCCAGAAAATACGGAGGTACAGGATTGGGCCTTGCAATCACAAGGCAATTGGTAGAACTCATGAAAGGTACACTCCGCCTCGAGAGCGAAACCGGCAAAGGGTCGTGTTTCTGGTTCACCCTCCCCTTGGAGGCAAAACGATTGAGGCAAAGTAGAAAAAAGCAGCCAACTTACGAATGGAGTGGACAAAAAATTCTGATCATTGAGCCGAATGATCATTGCCAGGAGGCCTTGGCTCCCATTTTGAGAAATTATCAAATGGATTACCACTTCGTAGACAAAGGTAGGCGAGGGCTGACTGAATTGAGCAAAGAACACCATGGTTCAAAACCCTATCATTATGTCATTGTGAACGCCGCGTTGCCTGATCAGTCTGGTTTGGAGTTTTGCCAGATGTTCAATGCGCTTCAATTCTCTCCCAAGCCAGAAATTATTTTGATGTCCAACTTTGGCAGCCGCCTTTCAAAGGCACATTTAAAAAAGCACGGGGTTTCAATGGTGGTCAACAAACCGGTAACCCAACGATCGCTGACGCGCGGCTTTCGACGTATTTGTCAGGTGGACAAGACCGGACTGGACACACAATTCCTGAGCATCAGTGATACCTCATCGCTTGTTATCCCGTCGCTTCAAACAGCAGAAGTGCCGAATCAACAGGTATTGATCGTGGAGGATAATCCAGTGAATCAGTCCGTGGCGGAACATATGTTGAAGCGACTCGGCTATCAACCAGCCACTGCTGATTCCGGTGAAAAGGCACTGGAGATGATGCAAAAGAATCATTACCCCATCATCCTCATGGATTGTCAAATGCCGGATTTAGACGGCTATGAGACCACAAAGAAAATCCGTGAGATGGAATCTGGTGAACAATCAGGGAGTCAACATCCTTGCAGGATTATCGCAATGACTGCCAACTCAATGGACGACGACCGTCAAAAGTGTCTGGATGCAGGCATGGATGACTACGTATCCAAACCCGTCCTGTTGCCCACCCTTTCAACCGCTCTCAAGAATGCTACATCCAATTCGATTCCAATGAAAAAGGATGATTGTGATCAGAAAAATTCGACAGAACACAAACCAGAACACCCTGGCTTCCATAATATCAATACTGATATATTGAAGCAGTTCCTGAGTCCAGAGGGATCCACCAAAAAGGGTGTTCTGCCAAAATTAGTTCAAATGTTCTGTGAGAAAGAAATCCCCAAACGATTGAATGAAATGAATGCTGCCATGGAACACGGTTCCAAGGATAAACTCATTCGGTCGGCCCATAGCTTCAAAGGAAGCGCCAACAACATGGGAGCTCAAAAACTGGCTGACCTCTGTTCGGCGCTCGAATCCTCTGCTGAGCAGATCACGGAAGATCAGACTCTGAAGTTGATCAACCTCATCAAAAATGAGAGCAAGGCAACGGAACAATCTCTCAAGCAGTTTCAGGCATCTGTCATGTAGTTCAGAATTATCTTGATTGGGCTTGCTCAAATGACCAGCAAGTTCTTTGATACGCGCATGAGATCGGCTATCAGGTTTTTTTTACTTCTTGGCTCAATTGCATTATCAATCGCAGAAACAGAAATTGCGGTTCATGCGGATGGCCTGGCAGATAACCGGGCTGAACAAGTACGCCCCATCCCACCTGTCGGGACTCCTTTCAGCACCAAACAACAAAAACAACTTGAAACCCAACTCGGACAACTGCGTCATTCTATCGCACTTGCCCATACAAAGTTGAACTCCATACCAGAGTTAAGTTGCTTCTTGCCGGACATTGAAGTTTTTGCAGAGGCAGTCAGTTCAGCTTTGATTTATCAGGAAATTTTCGCTCCAGAAAAAGAATTCAAGCAAGCATTGGAGCAGTTGGAACTTGCCTCTCATCGACTAATGAAATTACTTGAAGGAGAACCGGCCTGGCTCAAAAAAACCGGACTCATTCCTCGAGGGTATGTCTCTCGAGTCGATGACTCGGTGCAGCCTTACGGGCTGGTAGTACCCTCATCCTGGCATCCAAAACACAGCAAGCCGATGAGGTTGGATATCTGGTTTCACGGACGTGGTGAAAAACTAACTGAACTCTCTTTCCTCAATCAACGCATTCATAATCCCGGCCAATTTACTCCGAATGACACCCTTGTCCTTCACCTGTATGGGCGCTATTGCAATGCCAACAAGTTCGCAGGTGAAACAGACCTCTTTGAGGCGCTTGAGCATGTAAAACAGGATTATCACATTGATGACAATCGCATCGTGGTAAGGGGATTCTCAATGGGAGGTGCAGCGTGCTGGCAATTTGCAACGCATTATGCAGGGCTGTGGGCAGCAGCAGCACCGGGTGCCGGATTTTCTGAAACAAAGGAATTTCTCGAATTTTTCCAGAAGGAAACATTGAATCCCCGTGCGTGGGAGAAAAAGCTGTGGAATCTTTACGATGCAACCGTGTATGCCGAAAACTTATTTCAATGCCCTACGGTCGCTTACAGTGGAGCAGTTGACCGACAAAAGCAGGCCGCTGACATCATGAGCAAGTATCTGGAGCAGGAAGGATTGGAACTGACTCATATTCTGGGACCCGATACGGGGCATAAATATCATCCTGAGGCCAAAGCATTGATTGATCAAAAGATCAATCATATCGTCGAACAAGGGCGCAATCAGATACCAAGTAAAATTCGATTTACGACTTATACCTTGCGATACAACAAGATGAAATGGATCGAATTACAAGGCCTTGAAAAACACTGGGACAGGGCTCGTGTCCATGCTGAGATCAAGTCTGATCATGAGCTCAGCATTCTCACTTCGAATGTCACACAGCTACGTATCCACATGGAAGCGGGGCTGTGTCCTCTGGATATAACCAAACAACCAATCATTTCAATCGACAATCAGCGCCTTGAAGTAGATCGACCCGAAACGGATCTTTCATGGGATGTCGTTCTTTATCATGAAAAGGGTCAATGGAAGCCTGCTCCAGGAACACAGGAAAAAACAATTGCGAAGAAACACGGACTGCAGGGTCCGATCGATGATGCCTTCATGGATCGTTTTCTCATGGTCGGTCCAAGTGGCTGGCCGATGAATCCAACTGTAGGCGATTGGGTCTCAAACGAAATGTCCCATGCCATGCGCCATTGGAGACAGCAATTCAGAGGGAGAGCACGCTTTAAAATGGATCATGAAATTACTGCAAAAGACATTGAGGAGAGCAACTTGGTCTTGTGGGGAGATCCATCCAGCAATATCTTAATTAGAAGAATCGTCGCAAAGCTTCCATTGAAATGGGACCATCAGAGAGTTCAGACTCCCGACAACAATTACCCGGCCGACCAATTCCTGCCAGTTCTCGTCTACCCCAACCCATTGAATCCTGATAAATACATCGTCATTAACAGCGGATTTACTTACCGAGAATACGATTATTTGAATAACGCAAGGCAAGTGCCAAAGTTACCGGACTGGGCTATTCTTGATCTCACAAACGCACCATCTCCCAGATGGCCTGCGGGTATTGAGCAAGCTGGATTTTTTGGGGAAGCCTGGGAGTGGATGGGGCCTGAGGATTGAACACTTCTTGGGAGGTAATCGCAGCCTCGGGCTGCAGTCATAATGCGGCTTGCGAATCAACGGTTTGCTTCTTACTGGAGAGGAAAGAGAAAATATGGGAAAGTCAACCGAAGGTTCGCTTCAGACGCACGCGGTCATAAGCACGACGCTCCGCGGATTCCATGGCAGCAAAATCAGGTTTGCCATCCGCTTTTACGGGCCAGTCGAAAGTCTTGTTCGATCCCAGCGCACTGGTTTCCTTTGATTTTTGAGAAGCATCTGCAGAATCCTTCGAGCCTGTCTTGATACTGCTTTTCACAACAACTGTCGATTTCGACTTTTGGGTTTCATCATAACTCATCGCTTGCTCAGTGAGTTGCATATCCCGATCTAGCGATCGGTGAGCTTTAATTCCCTTGGCTTGCAATACGCCATGATAAGCATGAACGGCTTCTGCCGGTCCAATGACGCCTTCTGTGATCAAACGCAGCATTTCAATAAATGCTATTTGATGCTCGGCCTGATTTATCTTTCGACCATACAACGCCACACGTGCACCATATTTCTGAGCATCATGGATTAGTTTAAATGCATCGTAAGTGGTGCCGGCACTCCCCCCCAGAACCCCCACGGTCATGTTTGGATCATACTGCACCAGTTCCTCCATCGCCCTGGGGCCATGATAAGGAATTTTCAGAAAAACAGGACGCCCTGACTCCGTGACTCCAGCCAGACTGCGCAGGATATGATCATTGATGAATTCACCCATTTTTTCAGGTGCTACTCCTGAAGGGACATTCGGATTGAACACTTCCAGGAAATATCGAAAGCGTTTGGCCTCGGCTTCCTCTCGAAAGGATTTAAAGGCATTGAGGGTTGCCTTGTCCTGCTCGAGATCATTGACAAAAGTAACTGAGTACAAGCCCAGATTCGCACCCGGAAATTGATCTGTACTTCGATCACATTCAAGTTGACCACATTGAATATGGTCGATACTTGCAGAGCGAAAGGGTTGTGCAGGTTCCGCAGTGTAACAACCGTGCCGGATGGCCCAGACATCCGTTGCGTCATTGGCTCGAGCGGCTGGCGTTATCGACGATTGGTCGAATAGGCCTTCCTTGATGGAGAGCAGTTCATTGACATAGGCAGACATCAACAGGATATCCACTTTTTCCTGACGAATCACCTCGCGGATGATGTCAAGGAATTCAGGTAAGTTGCGATATCCAAACTCACCACGTTGCCATATTTCAGGCGAAAATTGGGCAGGCCTTTCACCTCTTCCAGAAAGATAATGACGCCCACCGGTTGCTCGAACACCAAAGGCCATGTCAGCATCTTTGGCATCCGCGATGATAAAGGCGCGCGAGTCAGTGTTGGCTTTGATTTCAGCCAGTTTTTGATCAAGCGACTTCATCATGAGAAAAACTTGTGACTTCGTGTCGGGTCAGAGCTGCACTTTGGCCATCGTCTCTTTTAAGGCACGCGCGGATTGCTGAAGCCCGGTCTGTTCCTTGGGCCAGAGCTTCATTTCCACCTGATCCATGACGCCGGTGCGCCCTACGACTGTTGGAACACTGTAACACACATCTCGGACGTTATAAGCTCCTTGCACCAAACTGGAAACAGGCAGTATGCGCTGTTGATCCAAAGCGACGGAATGAATCACATCACGGATCGCGATCCCCACGGCATAACCTGCCCCCCCCTTGCGCTTGATGACTTCGGCGCCACTTCCTCGAGTACGTGTAAAAATCTGATTCTGAAATCCGGGTCCGCATCCCGGGTATTCTGTCAGGGGTAATCCATTGATCGAGGCGGAGGACCAGATAGGGACCATGGAATCACCATGTTCTCCCAGTGTTAAGGCTTTGACTTGCGTTGGAGCGACTTTGAGTGCTTCCGCTATCAATGAACTGAATCTGGTCGAGTCCAACATGGTTCCCAAACCAATGACCTGTTGCCATGGAAGTCCCAGTTGTTGACCTGCAAGCTGAGTAAGGATATCGACTGGATTGGAGACTACGAAAACAATGGCATCTTTGCGCATGCCAGCCTTTTTGAGGCTTTCCAGAATCTGGACAAATAAGGCTACATTACGATTGATCAGATCCAGTCGTGATTCATCTGGCTTGCGCCGTAATCCAGCAGTGATAAGAAAAATATCCGAATCAGCCGCCTCTTCATAGCCACCCGCGTAAATGCGCTGATCTGCGGTAAAAGCAGAACCATGCATTAGATCGAGAGCCTCACCCTCAGCCATCGCCTGATTGGCATCAATGAGTTGAATCTCAGAGACAATCCCACCGCACTGCAGAGCAAATGCAGCGCAAGAACCCACGCGTCCTCCTCCTCCAATAATGCTGACTTTCATGATTTATTTTACTTGAAATGAATGTTTATTGACCGCCCAATTTGGCCATGATTTGTTCGGTGATCGCCTGAACCGCAGATTCAGCATTGGAATCCTTGTTCGTTTCGTTCACCTCGCCCTTGGGAGGAACGGCACACATCACACCGGGACGCCATTCTTCATTATCACACAATTCGCATTCTTTGAGTCCAAAACGTGAATCAGGAATCCCAAGGTTTTGTTTGATATTCAGCAGGTCCTTCAATTGCTCGGGGTTCATGGTCTTGAGCGGCGTACCCAACTGCGAGGCCACCCAGATGGTCCGACAATAGGCTTCAAGAATCTCCATTTTGAAATAGGCATCTTCAACGTTCTGGTGACTCCAGGAAACGGCTCCGTGGTTCCCCATCAAAACGGTGTTGTGTTTATCTACAAGATCGGCCACCAGCTTGCCCATTTCAGGCGTGCCCGGTGTGCGGTATGGCGCGATGGGCACTTTACCGATGAATACTTCGATTTCAGGGATCATGCACGTTGGCGGCTCAACCCCGGCTACCGCAAAGGCTGTGGCATGAGGAGGATGACAATGCGCAGTCGCCTTTGCCTTAGGCTGACGCTTCATGATCTCCAGATGCATTAATATTTCACTGGTGCGCTTTTTCTTTCCGGCCTTTTGATCCCCTTCGAGATCAACCAGGCAAAGGTCAGCGGGTTTCATGAAACCCTTGGAAACCAAGGTAGGCGTGCAAAGCGCCAGGTCGTCAGCAACGCGAATAGCAATGTTGCCGCCATTGCCGTCGACGTAGGCACGTTCCCACATCCGTCGCCCGACGTCACAGATCTGTACCTTGAGTTCTTCCAGTTCTTCGGTGAAGAAGAAAGCATCAAGATCGGATTGAGAACTAGTTGAGGAAATAGGCCCCACTGGCTTGGACAATCCGATCGCAGGTTTTGTCACAACTGCGTTGCGCGGTTGAGCGGACTTGAGCAAGTCCTTGGCAGATGGAGTCAAAATGGCATCGGCCGTAATGGCGTCAACGGTTTTCCCTTGTCTCAAAAGGGTCTCCACATCTTTGGCGCTGATAATTTTTTTCATGCGTCTTTTTTGGGTGTGTAAAAGGTTTCATCCACCAACGCTGCGTTGATGGCATCGATTGGAATGGGCGGATCAAAAGGTGAAGCAGCTTCCCGCCCTTCAATGAATCCAATGGTATCCCCTACTCCGCCTCCTAAATTATCGTAAACAACCAGCGACGGTTCTTCGCTGATCTCGTTGAGAGCTTCTGCTCCGTTTTGAAAATGTTCTTTGTTAAATGGACTTACCAACAACCAGCGCGCTCCCTTGAGAGAGCCAACTGCCTGACTCAATGTGACACGCCCTATGACCGTTCCAAGCCTCATGCCACCCGTTCCTCCGTTGTCTCATCTACGATAGCGACAATGATCTGGCGCACCGGGCTTGAAGGATCACCAACAGCTTCTCTTGCCGCAGATCCATCAGAGGAAACAATCACTGTTTGATGCATCCCGGCTCCGTGGGGATCAATTGCAATGATGGGAGTTCCTTCAGCTTTTCCATCCGCATCGAGAGGCTGACAAATCAGCATGCGCCAGCCGTTGAGACTGGGGTGCTTTCGAGTGGCAATCATACTGCCTTCAACACGCGCAAGTTGCATATATTGTCTTGTTTCGATATGAGATTTGTTTTGCTGAAGCTTTCTGATTAATAAATCCTCAGATTGTCCACCATCACGCATCGCCTGACGCGAGTGAAGGTTTTGGGATTCGTCACGCCCTCTCCGGTAGGTGTAGCGATCGAGAAACTCAAGTAACCTTCCCCCCCCAATCCAAGGCCGGCTCCGCAGGGTCCGTTCTTGATAAACAAGGTCGTGTCCAGTGCGCGTGCCATGGCGGTCATATGATTGACATCATGGGAATGAATGATCGAGGTGTGCTTGTAATTGTGCTCTGCCTTGAGCGCTGCACGGATCCCATCATCGACGGAACCAACGCGGACGATGGGAATGAACGGCATCATCTGCTCCTCATCCACGAAAGGATGATTTTCATCCGTCTCAGCAAAGAGTAAATCTGTTCCGTCCGGCACTTGAATCCCCGCGGCTTGAGCCAGAACACTCACATCCTTGCCGATGAGATCTTTGTTGACGACAGGATGCGGACAACCCGCTCCCTGACCTTCCTTGAATGTAAACGCAGCCTGTGTCAGTTGTTGCAGTTGTGAGGCATTCAAACGAACGGCCCCAGCAGTCTGCATGGCGTTCATCAAATCATCGGCAATGTGCTCCAGTGCGAACACTTCCTTTTCACCAATACACAAAAGGTTATTATCGTAGGATGCACCCTGAATAATCGATTCAGCTGCTCGCTTCAGACAGGCGGTATCATCAACGAGAACCGGAGGATTTCCCGGGCCTGCACAAATGGCTCGCTTGCCCGTTTGCATGGCTGCTTTGACGACCCCCGGGCCTCCTGTCACGCAGAGCAATCTCACTGCTTCATGCGCACACAGCTCTTTGAACGAATCCAATGTCGGCTCTTCAATGATGCATACCAGATTATGAATCCCTGTTTCCCGTTCAATGGCCTTGTTGAATTCACGGACCGCCATGGCAGCGCATCGCGAAGCAGCAGGATGAGCATTGAAGACCACCGCATTTCCAGCGGCGACTATATTGACAATATTACCTGCCAAGGTAGGGATGGAATGGGTGGATGGCGTGATCGCGCCCACCACACCAAAAGGGGTGTATTCTTCCAGAGTAATCCCGTGATCTCCGCTGCGGGCATCGGGTCGTATCCAGTCGACGCCAGGCACAAGCTTGATGATCTGTAATTTTTCAATTTTGTGATCCAGACGGCCAATCTTGGATTCCTCCAGCTCGATACGTCCCCACTCGGTGGCGCGATCTGCGCACATGGTTTTGACAATCTCCTCGACCTTGCGACGTGCTTCGATCCCTTGCTTCTGGAGTTGTAGAAAACCCTGCTGGGCAGCGTCACAGGCTTCCTCTGCGGTAGCAAAAACTCCGTGGCGTCCACCCTGACTGGATTTCTTGCTGTCGCATCCACAGGATGGCGGAGCATAGGAACCAGAGGGTATGACTGCAGACGAGGCGGAAGATGACAAGGCTCCAGTGTGTGGTAAGTTATTTTCATTCCCAAGCCTACCCAGGACTTCCTGGATGACGTCGCGAATCACTGATTCGTTGATCTGTGAACTCATGGTAAAAAGTTACTCGGTGAATAGTGTTTAAAAAATGCGGAAAGGATCGCTCACCTGCGTTCGATTTCCCGATATCTCATTGATCGTTTTGCAATCCCCCCTCCAGCCATCAGGCTTGAGTCGTGAAGATCTGCTTTCCCAGTACATCCACGGTGTCGACGATGCCGATCACCACGGCATCCACCGGCGCACCTTTCAGACTTGGTGCAAGACGTGCGCTGCTTCCTTGACAAAAGAGCACCATTTCACCTTCCCCTGCCCCGACACTGTCTACCGCAACAATGGTATTTTTGCCGGACCGAAATTGAGTCGGATCCTGGTCATCCACTAGCTGGGGACGAAGCAATAACAGCTTGCGTCCCGACATAGAGGGATCCTTCTTGGTGGCAACCACCGCTCCTTCGACTCGTGCAAGAAACATGCGCGGTTATGTGATGACTGAGGACAAAGATCAATGAGGCAAGACGGCGTCGATGTCGTTGTGCGGACGCGCAATGACGTGCACACTGACCAACTCGCCACCGACGGCCTTGATAGCCTCGGCACCAGCATCCGTCGCAGCCTTGACGGCTGCCACATCACCTACCACGACAGCGGATACGAGGGCGTTGCCCACCTGCTTCATGGGGCCAGCCAGCTTGACATTCGCCGCTTTCAACATCGCGTCAGTGCCTTCTACGAGGGCAATCAGACCGCGGGTTTCTACCATTCCTATTGCTTGATTTGACATAAGATTTGTTTTGCGTTTAAGAGTTTTTTTCTAAAAATCGTTTTACTTCCCGAGCCACCACGAGCTCTTCGTTGGTGGGAATAACCATTACCTTGACAGGAGATTCCTCGTGACTGATCACAGCTTCGGTGGCTTGACATGCTTCATTTTCAACTGGGTCCAGGCATATCCCAAGATTCCCAAGCTGCGCACAAACAGCTTCTCTCATCATGGCTCGGTTTTCACCAATGCCTGCAGTGAAAACGAGCGCATCAATTCCATTTAATTCGAGATAATAAGATCCAATCCAGCGCCTGATTTCGGCAACCAGAAAGTCGATTGCCAATTGAGCGTCCTGATTGCCTTGATCGCTTTGAGCCTGCACGTCCCTCAGGTCATTGTGACCTCCGGAAACTCCTTTGAGTCCTCCTTCATGACATAGGTCACGAATCACATGGTCCAAGGTCAGCCCTTTCTTTTGCATCATGAAGGGGATCGCCATGGCATCCAAATCACCGACGCGATTATTATGAGGCAAACCGGACTGGGGACTCAGCCCCATGCTGTTGCCGATGGCAACACCATTACGGATACCTGTCACAGATGAGCTACCACCCAGATGACAGGAAATCACACGACAATCTCCATCCCCGATCGTGCTGTTACCTTGATCGACATAAAGCTGCCGGGCACGGTGAGCAATATCCTCTCTGCCCAGTAATTCAGCAGAGCGTTCTGCAATGAATTTGTGACTGGCTCCATGAAATCCCCATCGCCTTACCCCCGCCTGATACCATGAATCTGGCACGCCGTATCGTTTCGCAGTGTCAGGAATCCACTGATAAAAGGCTGTTTCAAAAAGGCCGACAAGCGGCGTCTTCGGCATGCGTTCCGCAAAAAGCCGGATTCCTGTGAGGTAAGGAGGATTGTGAGCAGGAGCGATGAGGTTTCCCCCCTCCATGTCCTTCAGAACAGCTTCATTTAACTCGACACAACCCGTAACGGTTTGTGCCAGCACCGTTTTGAATCCTACGGCGCTTAATTCGGATTCATCCTGAATGGCGCCAGCTTGCTTCAGTTGACCAAGACACTCGTTGATTCCGGCAGGATAATCGGTCACGCGCTCCAGGCCTCCCTTGTGCAACAGACTAAACTGCACGCCTTCAAAGGCGAATAAACGCCATTTGAGGGAAGTCGAGCCTAAGTTTGCGACCAATATTTTCATTGCATGCTAATCACCCGGAACAAAACGCCAAAGAGACTACGGGTTACTGCTTCAACCAGGGACCCAACGCACACAAGTCTTCATGAGGTCGCGGAATGACTTGAACACTGATCACCTCGCCTACTTGCGAAGCGGCAGCTACTCCGGCGTCGGTGGCTGCTTTGACGGCTGCGACATCGCCACGGAAAAAGCTCGTAACGAATCCTGAACCAATCTTTTCCCAGCCGACCATGGTGACGTTGGCAGATTTGAGAGCCGCGTCACAGGCTTCGAGCATGGCACACATGCCACGCGTTTCGATCATGCCAATTGCTTGATTTGCCATAATATTTATTTGCTAAATTGTATTGATTGATGAATTATTTTTTGGATTTGGGCGCGTCCACAAATGCCTTCAGCAGGTCGTCGTGCGGGCGAGCTAACAAGTGTGAACTGATCAATTCACCGACACGAGCTGCTGCGTTGGCACCCGCATCAACGGCTGCCTTCACACTACCCACATCGCCTTGGGCAAGGACGGTGATCATTCCCCCACCAATGGGGATGGTTTTAACAAGCCGGACGTTCGCGGCCTTGACCATGGCGTCACTGGCTTCCACCGCGCCGACATAGCCTTTTGTCTCAATCATGCCTAATGCTTCACTCATAATGCTTTTGTTTTGGGTTATTCGATTTCTGGAAAGTTAAAATATGGTTCAGTGGATGCGTTACTTCAGGATTTCACAAGTGGTGGAGGGCAACAGATTACAGGCATTACCTTCGTCTGTATCGATATGCACCTCAAGTTTAAAACTGGGATCAACTCTTACCAGCATTTCATCAAAGGTGACGCCACAGGGCCCTCCCACTTTCATCTTCATGAAATCGCCTTGAGTCACTTCATAAAATGTTGCGTCGTCCGGATGCATGTGCACATGGCGTAAGGCGCGGATGACTCCCTTGTTCATTTCAAAGAATCCTTTGGGCCCCATCAGCATCCCACCCGGAGTTCCCTCGATGTCACCCGAACTTTTCAGAGGGATATCGAAACCAAGCGCAACCGCGTCGGTGTAGGCCAGCTCCACCTGATTGATGCTTCGACAAGGTCCGAGTATGCGCAGGTTGGAGATCACTCGACTCCGAGGCCCCACCAAAGTAACCGTCTCTTTGGCAGCAAACTGGCCGTCCTGATAAAGCGACTTGTGAACCGAAAGTTGATGACCTGAACCAAACAAGGCCTCCACCGCCTCCTGCGTCAGATGACAATGACGTGCACTGATATTTACCAGGAGCGGATTAGGTGCCTGAGCTGTTCGTGGCGCCGATTGACCAAGCCTTTGATAAACAGCTTGACGCACCCAGTGCTCTACGACAGCTCGATGCGGAATGGACGTTGGACTGGACATATGAAGTTTGTAGTAATCAAAATCTTCCAAATCCAGAAAAATGTCAAGTGCTATCTATCATTTTCTACCATTAGCTCTCACAATCTATCCTATTTTGGAAGCTTTTGGCGCTTATTACGAGTGAAAATCTTTGTGTTTCAATTGTTTGATAGATTTTGACCGTTTTGAGGTGACCTCGATGCAATCGTGTGGCAATTTGAAATAGTTGGCCGCTCGCTATCCCGATAAGCGACGGGAGTTCCCACTCAATAACCGATATCACAAGCAAATACATGCAAGCGGCAGAACGTCAAAAACGAATCACAGATTACCTTCAGGATGTGGAGTTTTCATCACTCGATGAGATTTCTGAGTTGGTCGACGCCTCCGTCTCCACCGTTCGGCGGGACCTCACTTTGCTGGAATCTCGAGGACAGCTCAAACGAACCCATGGAGGTGCTCGTTTGATCCAACCCAAATCACAGGAGTTCATCTTCACAGAACGCGACACACGGGAAATTGATGAAAAGGAATATATAGGAAAAGCTTGCGCAGACTGCATACCATCGAATCAAAGCATCATTATCGACGCAGGAACAACCGCCTATCATGTAGCGAAACACATTGAAGGCAAATCGCCTCAGATCATCACCAACTCGCTTCCCGTCGCCAATCTTTATGCATCCAACGGCATGGTGGAAGTCATTCTCTCCGGCGGAGTCATCTATCCCCGCCTGGGTGTCCTGGTAGGCCCACTGGCCATCGAATCATTTTCGCGCATGAATACAGATATCGCTGTCATGGGTTCGGGCGGAATCACAGAGGAGGGCATTACCAACTCGCACAATCTGCTGATCGATATTCAAAAAGAAATGATACGCGCAGCTCGAAAGGTAATCTTTTGCTTGGACCATACCAAATTCGGCAGGAAATCCGTGTCTTTTCTGTGTGAGCTCGATCAAGTGGACACCATCATCACCGACCGCAAAGCCCCGATTCAATATTTGGACACATTAAGAAAAAAAGGTATTGAGATCATTCAAACCTCCTGACTCGGCCCCGTATTGGACCCAATCTTAAAATTTTTGATAAAAACCACTAAAAGCTATTGACGAAGCCTTCGGTGATTCATAAATTCACGACCTCTTACGAGTTCCAGAGTAGCTCAATGGTAGAGCAATCGGCTGTTAACCGATCGGTTGTTGGTTCAAGTCCAACCTCTGGAGCCATTTTCTTTTGTTCTTTCGTAGAAAGTACAAACGCTTCGTTCGTCATGGAATCGACTGTTATCCCTGAATCTTCAATCCGTAATCAGGCACCCAAGGTCGTCCAATGCAGTAAATTTTACAAAGCAGTCTTGTTTTTGTAATGTGAAAGGGTGATGTTCTGGTTTAATTTTCAATCGGATATGAAACCTGTCGTGGCTGCTCACTTGACTCAAATGCACAATGCATCTCTGAAATGCGTTCTTTTCCTTTTCCTCCTGCTTGGGTTGCCTGAGATATCGCGAGCACAAATCCGCTTCCCCGAAAAACCCGCCGAAAAGCAATTCATCACGGATGAAGCCAGTCTCTTGTCGGCGACCACCTCTGAAGAGCTCAAAAAGCAACTGGGGGAGGTTCTCAGGAAAAAGGCTATCCCGATCATCATTGCAAGCATTGGCAGCATCGGTGATTATGGTGCGGGGGATATGTCCATCAATACCTATGCACGCATCCTTTATGACGATTGGGGCATCGGTCATAAAAAGGTCAGGGTTGAGGGAGCTGGGATTGGCAGATCCGAAGAGGTCGAGTGGAACAAAGGCATCCTGTTCCTGATCGCGGTCGATGACAGAAAGGCACGCATTGAGCTGGGGGCTGGATTTGGAAGACAAAAAGATGCCCTCTGCAGGGACATCATGAGTCAGCACATCATCCCGAGCTTCAAGGCTGGCGATTTTGAGGGGGGGATCATGGCAGGTACACAAGCTCTTGCACAAATGGCTCTTGGAGAGAAAATTGAGCCTCCCCCGAGGCCCCTCTGGCATTATGGTGTGGTTGTTTTGGGTATCATCTTGACCATATTTACGATGGTTTCCCTGATAAGAAAAGGGAGTTCCGGCTGGGCATGGCTTTTCTGGGCGGCTATTTTGGGGCTGATGTGGTGGATTATTTATCAATCATTCAACTCCAGAGGAAGCGGGTTTGGTGGTGGAAGTTTTGGTGGCGGTTTTTCCGGTGGTGGCGGTGCAACAGGTTCCTGGTAATGAAATCATGAATATCGAAACATTCTTTAACTCGGAAGAAAAAGAACTGATCAAGCAGACCATCTCGAAGGCCGAATCGCATACCTCGGCAGAAATCGTACCGGTCGTGACAGAAAGTAGTGGTCGATACGATCGAGCTGAGGATCTGGCAGGTTGCACGATCGCCGTAGCTGCCTTGAGCTTGGTATGGTTCGGTTTTCAGGGCGTTTCATTTGACGGGGACTGGCAAAACACGAGTACACCCGAGCTTGCAGTCGGCCTGGGCTCCACCATCTTCACGCTAATCGCGGCCTTCGTTGCCGGGGTTTTTCTGGCCAACAGATTCTGGGGATTGAGACGGCTTTTCTGCCGTCGTTCGGAAATGGAAGCTTGCCTCAAGGAACGTGCCATACAGGCATTTCAAATGCATCGGGTCGGTAGCACCCAACAAGCCACTGGCGTCTTAATCTTCATTTCCGCTTTTGAGCGTATGGTCTACGTGATGGGAGACTCTTCAATCAGCAAGCAATTCAGCAATGCAGACTTTGAGGAGGTCAAAGATGCCATTATCGATGGGTTCAAAGACAGGAGATATGGTGAAGGACTGGCTGAAGGCATCCAGCTCTGCGGACAAAAGCTGAAGGGATACTTCCCTCGTGATGAGGATGACAAGGATGAGCTTTCAAACGATCTTATTCTTTGGAAGCAAGACCTGTAAGGCAATTCACTGCCTTATTCTCGAGTTCCCCCTCTATCCAGCTCAGGTTGGCGTTTCCGCAACATCCCGAATCAAAATTCGATCACGCCGTCAGCTTGAGTTTTGAGGGTGTCTGTAAATCTGCGATTCCCAGTGTCCAATCCCTTGACTGGAATACAATGTATCGATGGCTGGAAAAAGCAGCCAGATCCTGCCGCCACTTCAATCCAAGCAACATATGGGAAGTAAATGTCACGAAATTCGGACATTCACAGGAACGAAAAAGAATGCCTCATGGTTCTTTGCAACGATGGATGTGTGGTCTCGGTTTTGGCCGGGAACAGTCGTTGGATCAAGGAACTATGAGAATACCAAATCCGTCATACGATCGATATCCAAACTAACAGATCCACAACGTATTCCACTAATCACCACCGATGGATACAAATTTTATGAGCATGCCATTCGCAAATGCTTCAGCAAATGTCTCTATGCCCAAGTTATCAAGACACGAAGGAATGATCGTATCAGCAAAGTGGATCGTAGAATGATCATCGGTGACAAACGAGATTTCGAAAAGGCACTCCTTAATTCTGAAGATTCGGAAACCCTCAATACATCCTTCATTGAACGTCTCAATCTGACCATCAGACAATCCACATCATTCCTCACCAGACGAACCACCTGCTTCACTCGGTTTGAGGAATTCCTAGAAAAGCAATTGGATATTCTCAGGTGCCACTACAACTTCCTCAGACCACACCATGCTTTGAAGTTCGGGCCGGAGATTCGCACTCCAGCGATGCAAGCTGGGCTCGTCAATAGGAGATTTTCATTCCGAGATGTATTTACCTTCCTTTTCGCCATCCTCTGGTTGGGGCAACTGGAATCAAAATCTAGAAGTGGACCAGGATTCTCGGGCTCACCTACCCAAATTAACAGTTGATGACGGAAGCACCGATCAGTGTACGCATCAACCTGTTTGCCATGATGGACAGGCACATAGGTTGGTTCGTGGTGAATGGGAGGGAAACTAACGACTAGTATATCCTAATGCACGAGCCTATGGCTCAGGCAGGGCCCTGCTGCTGCAGGGCCGAGGGCGTGTTGTGGATGCAGGGGAAATTGTGATGGTGTGCGAATGTGTTGGCGAACGCGCGGCAGCGCATCCCTACCTGTTGTTGAATGGCTGCATATACCAGACCTTGAAGCGTTGCCAGACAAGGGCTAAATCTTCAGCGGTTAAGAGTGCGCAGGGAATCAGGAAGAGGGTGATAGTGGTGGCGAAAACCACACCGAAGCCCAGGGAGACCGCCATTGGGATCAGGAATTGCGCCTGTAGGGAGCGTTCCAGCATTAAAGGAAGCAATCCTGCGAAGGTTGTCAATGATGTCAACATGATGGGTCGAAATCGGCGTGCCCCTGCCTTGAGCGCGGCATCCAGCAGGCTTAATCCCTCCTTGCGGCATCGATTGATATAATCCACCAGAACCAGTGAATCGTTTACCGTCACCCCTGCCAGCGCGAGCATGCCAAAGACGGATAGGTAAGACGGCGTCAGTCCCATGATGATATGGCCGAGCAATGCCCCGATCACACCGAAGGGAACTGCAATCATAACAAAGAAAGGTTGAACCACTGATTTAAAAGGAATTGCGAGCAAGGCATAAAGGCTGAAAAACAATCCAACGGCACCGATCAGCGTACGCTTTTTAGCCTCCTCAGCTTCGGCCACGTATCCGATGAACAGAAAGGACAGATCTTCGCCTTCACTGCAGAGTTCTTTGATCCGAGGTTTTAATTCCTTCGCGATGCGTACCACATCAACCGTTTCGTCGACGGGTTGGGCTCCGATTCGGATGATTTCCGCACCGTCATTGCGTTCGACGAAGGAGGGTTCCTTTTTGAATTGAATATCTGCCACTGTGAACAAAGGCACGTCTGCACCTCGTGGGGTTCGGATGGTTAATTGATCCAGTGTATGCAAGGATTCACGTGCCTGCTTGGGAAGACGAACCATCACACGAACGTCATCGATACCGCGTTGAACACGTTGAGCTTCTTCCCCGTAAAACGCCTGACGGATCTGACGAGCGAGCATGACCTGGGTGAGACCCAGTTCACCGGCTCTGGGTTTGAGGGTGACTTCCAATTCATTCTGACCTCGATTCACACGAGCCCAGGCGGTGGTGATTCCATCGTATCCCTCCAGCAGTTCCTTGATCCGTTCGGCGACGTCCGCTTTTTCCTCCGACATCGGGCCTCGCAATTCGAGGTTTAAATATTCGTCATCATATTCGCGTCTGCTTTTCATGGTTTGTTCCGAGAATACTCGAAAGGTCTCCGCTTCAGGAATGGGACCCACCACTTCGGTCCACCGATTGGCAATTTCACTGTTGCGTGGACCGGGCTCGCTGCGTTCCTCCGGTGCCATGACTTCCAGAGATATATAACAGCGCGATTTATTAAAAGAACCACCCGAACCATAAGCACCCGTGACGCGCGTTACATTTTTGATCAACGATTTGTTGTTGCCAGGATCAATGAATTCACCTTTGACCTGGTCCAGTGCGGCCGACAGGCGTTCCATGTATTTGGCAGTGATTTCAATGGGTGTGTCATCGGGCAAATCCAGAATAGCGGTGATGCGTTGTCGATCCACGGATGGGAAGGAGGTGAAACTCATTCGACCTCCCATGCAATATCCGGTCATTAATAATCCCATGGCAGCAAAAGAGGCCAGCACCGACACACGATGTCGGACCGCCCATTTCAGCGTGGGTTGATAGACACGTTCCACAAACCGCTCCAGTCCATCGGCAATACGACTTTGAAATCTTGAAAAGGCATTCGTGCTAGGCTTGATACGCAGGTGCTTGAGATGGGCTGGTAGAATCAACTTGGATTCTAACAGCGAGAATAGAAGCACGGGGGCGACGACCGGCGGAATTTGTCTGGCGAAATCACCCCAGGTGCCTTCGAAATAGAGCAGAGGAATGAACGCAACGATGGTTGTCAAAATCCCAAATGTGACAGGAACGGTGACTTCCTCGGTTCCCTTGACCGAGGCTTCCAGGGGAGATAAACCGGACTGCATTTTTTGAAAGACGTTTTCACCGGTGACGATTGCGTCATCGACGACCACACCGACCACAATGATATAGCCAAACAGACTCATCACGTTGGCGGTGACTCCGAACCAGGGCATTAATAAAACTCCACCTGCGAAGGATACTGGAATGCCGAGGATGATCCAGAAAGCCAGTGCAGGTCTTAGAAACACACCCAGTGTCAAGACGACCAGCAGGCTTCCTTGCAGAAGCGACGAAACGAGTGTGTTGAGTCTGCCCCGAATGGCGTAGGATTCATCATCCCAGACAAACATATCGATGCCCTCAGGAAATCGGGTTAACGCGGTGTCGACGTAATCGCGTACTTTGTTGGAAATATCAATGGCGCTTTCATTCCCCGTACGCAGGACTTCAATAAACAGTGCCGGTTTGCCATTGAATTCGACACGCTTGTCACCTTCTTCGAAACCGTCAATGACTTTGGCAACATCTCCCAGCATGACCTCCGCACCATTGATGGATCGCACCGGAACCTGTGAGAAATCGGTACCCGTGTAGGCTTGACCTCGCGTGCGCATGGTCAACGTACCACTGGCACTATCGATGGCACCCGCCGGGAGATCGATGGAAAAGCGGCGGACGGCATCTGCGAGATCCTGGAACGTTAGGTCATAGGCGAGTAGTTTTTCGGGCTCCGCTTCGATGGCGATTTCAAATCGGCGACCGCCCTCAATATTGGCGCGGCTGATACCGGGTAATTCCAAAAGATCTTCCTGAACGCGACGGGCTACCTTGCTGAGTTCGGTAGGAGTCAGCTTGCCCGTCACCGCAACACTCAATACTTCGTAATAATTTCCAGACTCTGGAATGAACACCCGTGGACGTTCCGTTTCGGAGGGAAAGGTTGTGATGGCATCCACGCGGGCTTTCACATCATCCATCAACACGCGGACATCCACACCTTGTTTGGCTTGGAGGTAAAAGCGTGCTCTGCCCCTGGATCCGTCGGCGTGCAGATGTTCGATGCCTTGCACCCCTTCCAGAGATTCTTCGACTGGGATCAGAATAGCTCTTTCCACATCCTTGGCGGTGGCACCCCGGTAAGGCATGTCAATCATGACCGTTTCCCAGCTCAGTGCAGGGGTGACTTCAAGCGGGATGCGGTAGAAGGCTGTGTAAAATCCGGCCAGCAAAATGCCAATCATGAGAAAATTGGCAGCAATACCGTTGTTGGTGAACCATCGAATCATATCTTGAGCCTACTCATGATTTTCCGTCCGAGTTGGAGGAGTTTTTCTGGGTATCAGTTCCAGCTTTCTCGTTTTCGTTGGGTTCGGCAACCGGCATTGTGGTGTCATTCATATCCGGGATGATCTCCACCTTCGTGCCATCTGGGGCATATACCAAATGCGTTGTTGCCAGCCATGCTCCGTTCTCAATCGAAGTATCCTGTACCACAATGTGTTCTTCATCTGACCAAAGTTTTTCAATGGTCTTTCGAAAAAGAGTGAGGTCGGCGGCATTCACCAGGTTAATCTGATCTAGTTCGTGGACTGCCACACGCGGTAGAGCGTACACGTCTTTGAGAACACGTCCCTGAATGACGGCGGTGACGGGTTGTCCGATGCGTAATGGAGTGTCTCCGGACAAACGTGCAAAAGGATCATCCACACGCGCGATGGCAAAGAGTTCGAGTGAGTCCTCGTTCAAAGCACCTTCGGTTCGGATGATGCGGGCCTGCCATGTTTTTCCGGAATACATGTCCAAAGCATCGTGAAGGACAACCGGAACGGGAGGATCTTCGAGTAAGCTGGGAAGATCGACAAAAGGCAGTTCCCTGCTGGATATGGGTAATCTTACTTCCGCATAATCGACGGCAAAGATTGATCCCAGGGGTGTGCCAGCACCAACTAGTTGGCCCAACCCAACCAGACGTTGTCGTACCCTTCCATCAAACGGTGCCAGAATACCGGTGCGTTCAAGGTCACGTTTTGCCCGAGCGACCTGGGCGTCCGCGGACTGAACATCTGCTTCAGCTTGCTTCAAATTGGCAGCACTCAAGTCGGCCTCGGTCTGTGGAATCAGGTTTTCTTTGACGACTTCTTCATTGCGCGCGTGATTTGCCTTGGCGAGTTCCAGGCTCGCTTTGGCTCCCAACAGCCGGGCTTCGGCGCTCTGCAAGGCAGATTCATAATCGGCAGCATCCAATCGAATGAGCACATCACCCTGGGAGAAGAATGCTCCATCCTCGAAGGAGGGGGAGAGCTCGATGATCAATCCAGATACCTGTGGTTGAATGGTTATTTCAATGTGCGGCTGAACGTTCCCATGTGTTTTCAAGGAAACCGGGTAGTCTCTTAATTCCAGTTCAACAATGCGGGTTCTCAAAACCTGTTTCTTGGGAGGAGGTGGTTTCTCCTTGTCCATTTTTTTGGCTAGAAGGAGGAAGCCACCCACGGCCGTGATCAAGATGACGACTGGAATGGACGCGCGTAGAAATAGCCCTGCCGGTCCCACCAGGGAACCTGATTTATCCTGTTTTTCCTGCTGCGATGATGACATGGTGCAAGTAGAATTTATAAAACGTCGCTCGTAGTAGAATCCTGACCCTTAATATGGAAAAAGCATTGAGCACTACTAACAAGATGTCAATGGTTTGAAACCTCTCCTGTTTCAGGAAAATGCCAGTCTACGACGCCGTGTTCGGAAATTAGATCAGTTTGAAAACAAGCTGCTTGCCGATATTAATAATTGGGTTTTCCTCCCATACTTTTGTCTCGATAGACTTTGCAGGATGGAGGCATTTCCAATATTCTTGTGGCGATCATTTAGTTGCTTAATCCCTGATGCACTCGCCTGATCCCGCGGTTAAGGGCTACTCGGGGGATTCACCCTCCAAGTCAACACGACATTGCCAGTGCGCCTTCGGACACTACGAATGAAGAAACTATTGACCTGAAAGGCAGCGCCACTCATTGTTGAAATTCACCATTCAACAGCTAGGAGCGATGTCCATGAATAGAAGAGATTTCACCAAAGTTAGTGGTATGACAGGTTTGGCCCTGGCATTCCCCGCCAGCCTTTGCAAACTGTTCGCAGCTCATCCCGACAACGAGCGACCCTACAAAATCTCACTGGCACAGTGGTCGCTAAATAGAGCCTTTCGAAACAACGATAAGGATTCGAGGGACTTTGCTAAGATAGCCAAGGAGAGTTTCAACATCGAAGCTATCGAATACAGCAGCCAATTCCTGGCGGATCATGTGAGCGACAAGGCTTATATGAACGACCTCAACAAACGCGCCAATGATCATGGAGTAAAACAGCTTCTCATCATGTGCGACAACGAGGGCATGATCGGTGATCCCTCCGCCAAGAAAAGAACTCAGGCTATCGAAAATCACTATAAGTGGATCGAAGCAGCAAAGACGTTTGGATGCCACTCGATCCGTGTGAACGCTGGTTCTAGTGGCGACTACGGAGAGCAAATCAAACTCGCCGCCGATGGTCTTGCACGCCTCTCCACCTATGCAGCCGGCCATGGCCTAAACGTGATTGTGGAAAATCACGGGGGACTCTCGTCGAACGGAGCCTGGCTTGCTTCAGTGATGCGCAGGGTCAACCTCCGAAACTGTGGAACTCTGCCAGACTTCGGAAACTTCAGAATTTCAAATGACGAAGTTTACGACCATTACAAGGGAGTTGAAGAGCTAATGCCCTTCGCATTCGCCGTGAGCGCCAAGTCTTACGACTTTAACAAACACGGCAATGATACCCACACAGACTATTACAAGATGATGAAGATCGTCATCAATTCTGGATACCGCGGTTATGTCGGTATCGAGTATGAGGGTAGAGAGATCCCAGAAATGGAAGGCATCAAAAGGACACAGGCCCTGCTCGTCAATGTTCGCAAAGTCCTTTCCTGAATCGGGGATTTGCTGAGCCGGGTTTGCTATACTTGGCGAAAAATGTGGCGGTTCCGTTCTCAACTGCAAAACTGCTGATCAGCCTGGGTGTATAAGTTGGTTTCTAATTCATATCACCGCTCAGCTTCCCGCAGTAGAAACATGAGCAAACGGGATTTCGAAAAGGCACTCCTGAATTCTGAAGATTCGGAAACCCTCTACACCTCCTTCATCGAACGGCTCAATCTGACGATCCGACAATCGAATTCCTTCGTGGCCGGTCGAACAACCTGCTTCGCTTTGTTCAGGGGACTCTTCAAGAAGAAATTAGGCAAACTTCGTTGTCATTACAATTTCAACAAACCACATCGAACTTTGAGGTTTGCTCCTGAAATTCACACTCCAGCGACGCAGGCAGGGTTGGTTGACCGAAGATCCCCCTTCCTTTTAGAAAAAAATCGAATGTGCCAACTGCAACTTAAATAGAAAAGTGTTGTTTTTTTGGACCTTGTCAGCCAAATGCACAGCTGATGACGGAATCACCTGTTTTTCGTTCAAAAGCTGAAAAACAAGTTTAACGAAAGAAGGTGGTCTAGTCGGTTTGATCCAGATTTGCGGTGAATGAACTGATTCAGGTATCCGACTTCTGTCTTGAAGTATTGGATTGATTCAGGCTTCCAGCCGACACCTACAAAAATGCGGTTGCGATCAAGCCCACTATCCACACCCCAGTCGGTGTTATTCAAATTCAAAAAAACTTCGTCCCAAGTACTCCAATAGAGCGATGAATCGCTGATAGGATGTGTCAGCTTAAAAAATTGGCGAAATCGCCAGCCAGCTTCATCCGTGGATCCCTCGCGGAATCGTTGTTCAAGTCGAGATCTGGACGAAAACCCGAATTTACCCATGCTTATTTTCCAGGAATGTTGCTGCCAGAAGCGGTGTTCGTGGATAGTTTCCCCTACCTCAGGGCTACTGGCAATCCAACCGTATCCTGCCCAGAGGGTATGGTTTTTGGGAAGGGCATATCCAAGGCCAGGGCGTAAGATACTCTGTTCGAATCCATTGGCATCGTCCGAGTATCGGGCATGGGCATCGAGCCACCAGCGGTAGACGGAATCTGTGCCACCGAGAACACCTTGGGACGCTTTCATCATCCATACACCGTTATTTTGCTCCGTTTCCGCTCGGATGTTTATCGACATCGATAAGAACCAGACAAGCAACAAAGTTGAGAAATTCGAAAATAGTTTCATAGGATTCACAAGTCAAATCGCAGTCGGAGATTCGCCGAGGCCGCGAGGCTGACGCATCGCAGAAAATAGAGAAGATTCCTTAAATGACAAAGAGAAAGTGGTTGGACATTGATCTGAGTAAAACCAGATTTATTGTTCCATTTAAAAATCCAAACTGCTGGGGAAACTGCAAGGGATGCGCGTATGTGGTCCGCGCCAATGGCGGGAGACTTAAAAGACAATAGACTTTAATTTCACGGTATTGATTTCGTTTTCTTTACACATATTCAACCCCCAACAGTGGAGGTGTTTTTGACAGTAAACCAATTATCCCCAATAATTCGGCAGCCCCAGAAAGCAATAAAAAGGCTGGCTTTTTAGAACATGATTAACCAATTCTGAGCATTTATCGGAGAGTGCTTGCATATACGTGGATGCCATCAATGGTTTCGGGAACCGGCTGACCGGCCAGCTCGGCAACCGTTGGCAAGACATCCCAGAACGCTGAAAGATGGTCGGTTTGTGTTCCGGCTGGAATCCGGCCTGGCCAAGTTGCGATCATCGGCACGTGAATCCCGCCTTCATAGAGGTCGCGTTTGAATCCGCGATGGGAACCGCTGGAGTTAAAGTAGGCCGGGTCGTGTCCTCCCTCCTGATGCGGGCCATTGTCGGAAGTGAGAATGATCAACGTGTTGTCGGCAATCCCGAGCTCTTTGAGCTTGGCGACAAGCTCACCGACGTCGTCGTCCATCACCTCGACCATTGCAGCGAAAGCGGCGTATGCTTCGGGCTGCGATCCGTAGGCAAACTTACGGTAATCCGGACCTGAGTCGGTTCCTTCGTAAGAACTTTCCGGCAGGAATTTGCCGCGGTACTTGGCCATCTTTTCTTCCGGTGCGAACATTTCAGCGTGCGGCTGAACCAGGGCGTAGAAGCAGAAAAAGGGTTAGTCTTGCGGATCGTCTCATTCTGCCAGCCGCCGGCGTCGAGATGACACCACTCGATGCGATAGTCAGCGTCGGGTGTGAGCGTGGTGGTGTCGCAACTGTTCTTGCCCGCGCTGACGAATCCAAGTCCCTGACTCTCCGAAAGGCCGCACGGAATCATACTCATGGAAACGCTTCGCGATCTGGGTGCTGTCACCGTGTGCATTGGTGGCCGAAGTGAATTCATAATTCACATCAGCCCTGTCAGCGTCCCCTTACTGCTCCCAAAGCGGTCGGCCTCGATACCCATCTTCTGAAGCATGCTGACGAAGACATTACACAGCGGGGTGTTATTGTGTCGGTTAAACGCCAGGTGCTGCCCATGGCGGAACCCACCACCCGCGAAGATGACCGGAAGGTTGATGTTGTTATGGATGTTGGCATCTCCCATGTGGCAGCCATAGAGCACCATAGTGTTGTCCAGCAGGCTGCCATCCGTCTCCTCGACTTCCTGGAGATCCCGAAGCAGCTCGCCCAGCAATTCTATCTGCGCGATTTCGATCTCCTCCAGCTCACCCAACTTCACTTCATCTTTGCCGTGATGGGAGAGGTTGTGATAACCGCCGAGCGCCCGGCCGTCCTCAAATTTCACGCCCGGGGTGCGCTGCCCCCCCAGAAACAGCGTAATGACCCGGGTCGAATCCGTCTGGAAGGCGAGCCGGGACATGTCATTCATCATGCGCACCATTTCAAAGAATTCCTTCTTGTCGCTTGGGTACTCCGGCATGGTCTCGTCCACCTTGGGCTTCGGCCGGGCCTCCCAGGCTTGCGCCTCGGTGAGACGTTTCTCCAGGCTACGGACCGCGGTTTGAAATTGATCGATACGCTCGCGGTCTGAAGCGCTCACGCGTTTACTCAGATCCGAGCTCTGCCCCATCACGACATCAAGAATACTTCCCTTCCGTTGTAGCCGAACGAGTTGTGCCTCCATCGCCTTGCGATCGCCTTGGAGAAACATCTTTTTGTACAGCGTCGCCGAGCTCTGAATGGTGGGAATCTCGACCCCCGCCTGGGTGTAGGACATGCTCCTCGCATCGTTGATCCCAAGGGAAAGCGACCGGAACCGGGTCTCATGACCCACCTCATTGGCCATCACCTGGTCGAGGGAAATACTGTTGCGAAAACTCGCCCGCCCGGGATGCGGCGCCGCGGTCAAAAAGGTTTTGTCGGCGCGGTGTCCCCCGTCAACGCCGGGATGAGAGAGCCCACTGAACACGGTGAACTGCTCCCGGTGTGCCGCGATCTTCTCGAGGTAAGGAGACAACGTATACTTCCTTCCCGAAGTTTCTGGGAAGAAGAGTTTGGGAATGAAGCCTAGGTCCTGATTGATGGCGATCATGCGCTTCGGAGAAGCCTTTGCAGGCGCGACTCCGAACGATTCGAGCACGGGCAGGCTGAAGCCGACACCGGCAGCGCGCAGAAAGGTTCGACGGGTTGTTTTCATTTGCCTATTTCCTCAAGAACAATGGACTCTGAACAATTTCGTGAATGATCGTCCGCACGCCAAATTCCGACGCCCGACTCTTTTCGAGAATGGCCGAAACGTCATCGCGATCGGCGAACCCAACCGACGCTCCCGTGGCATACACCAGGAGCTGCTCAGTTAGATTGCGTGCAATGGCCTCTTCATCCTCCAACAGGAGTTTCTTGAATTGGAGGATGTCGTCGAAGGATTCGCCTTTGGGCGTCACTCCGGAGGCATCGACCTCCTTCCCGATGAAGTGAACAAACTCGTTCCCACTCCGTCCCACTCCTTCGATACGCTCCGATCCCTGGGCGAGCGAGCGGTAGTTCTCCCGCCAACGCCCCATGACGTCGAAGCTCTCCAGCGCGAAGCCCGGAGGATCGATCTTCTTATGACAGCTCGCACAGGACGCATCCGCCCGGTGCTTCTTCAGCAACTCACGAATCGTCGCCGCGCCACGGATATCCGGTTCCACGGCGGGAACGGACGGGGGAGGAAGAGAGGGAGGATCGCCCAGGAGTCGCTCCATCACGTACACCCCGCGCAGAACCGGTGATGTGACGGTTCCGTTTGCCGTCACCTTGAGCACCGACGCCTGGGTGAGAATCCCCCCGTATGGGCTCTTCTCAGGAAGAGTTATGCGCCGGAACGAAGGACCAAAAACCCCGGGAACGCCGTAATGCCGGGCAAGGCGTTCGTCGACAAAGGTATAATCGGCGTCGATGACATTCCGGGCCGGTCGATTGACGGCAATCAGATCGGCGAAATAGAGACGCGACTCCTCGATCATCGAGTTCACGAGCCACCAGTCTCCGGCATACTCCGGGTAGAGCTCCCGGTCGGGATCGGTGTCGTTGATCTCGCCGAGCTTGAGCCAGGAATTGAGGAACTCCTTCACAAATCGCTTCGCTTCGGGTTTGTCCAGCAGGCGATCGGCTTCTGCTCGCAGCGTATCGGGATCGCGGAGCTTTCCCCGTCGGGCCAAGCCACGGAGTTGCTCGTCCGGCATCGATTCGCCGAGAAAAAATGAGAGGCGCTCGGCTAGGGCAAAGTCATCCAGTTCGCCCGGTTGCCCGCAATGGAAGAGAAACTCGGGCGAAGCCAGCACCGCCGAATACGTCGCGATCATCGCCTCGGTAAAGGCCTCCTCCTCCTTCAAAAGCCGCTCCGCAAATCGGTAGAATCGATCGAACTCCGCTTTCGCAACCGGCCGCCGGTAGACCCGCTCCATGAACCCCGCCAAAAGCTTGCCGGCATCCTTCAAAGGTTGTTCCGAGACGGCCACGACATGGCGGCCCATCTGTTTGAAGGGGATATCGCCAAAGAGCGCACGGTAGGACGCGGGCGGCCACTCCTCGACGATCGGCCCTTCGACTTCCAGCCAATGGAAGGCGACTCCGGGATATCCGTCCGGATCAATTTTCTGGATCGTATGAGGCATGGCCGGAACCATCGGGCTCGGCAAGCGCATGCAATCGAGCTTCACCATCGCCCCCTTTTCCATAAAGGCTTCCAGTTCAGAAACCTCAGGTACCTCCGGCGGCGCCTCGAAAACCCCGATCGACAGCATGTTCTGTGTGTTCGGCTCATCCAGAGTGGACGAATAGACTTTGACCGGCTCACTGCGCTTTCCAGGAAAGATCCGATCATTCACCGGAGTCGGATAGCGCCGGCTTTCATCGAGCACCAGGTTCGGATAGTGGCGCGGCTTCTTCTCCCCTTCCCAATTGACGTAATCAGTCTGGCGAAGCACCGCCTGTGCCTTCAGGCGAACCTTGTAGTCGCCACGGACCGGGGCTTTGAACTTATCAAATCCGTAGTAAAACGGGGTGTATGCTCCGCGAAAAATGGCGGTGGACGCCTCCTCCGGGGGCTGAGACTCTTTTTTCTCCTTATCCAGGTCTTCGAGGTGAACAAACTGAATGGCATCCGCGATGACGTAGCCCTCGGCGTTTGTGTCGGTCAGCAATACCTCCGCCATCACAGGCCTGGATTCAGGATCACCTGGATGTGAACCGAAGGTGAAGCGTCCGAGGGGAAACCAGAGGCCCCGAATGGTCGGCGCGACACTTTGGTCAATGGTCAGGCGGGTTTCGCCCTCTGCATGACGAACCACATAAGGGGCTTTCCTGGCCAAGCTTTCTCCGCCGCCAAAGCTCACCCGCACTTCGTAGGTGCCAGGTTTCGGCAAGTCTGCCTTCCACTTGATCGAATAGGCACCCTTGTTGCCCTTGTCGGTGGCCAGGTAGTGGGCCCCAACGTGGTTGGAGCGAAGGGTGGATTTGCGCCAAGGCCCGGTGTGTTCCGCTACGGTGTCGTCGACGGTGATCCCCACGGATTCGGCCTTCTTAGCTGGATCAAGGCCTCTTTTGCTGAAGGAATATGTCTGGTTGATATCCAAGCCCTCCAGCGCGAGAGAAAATCGTGCCCATCCGCCATTCCCCGTACCAGCCCACATCCGCCCTTGTTCGCGGGCGTAGTAACGCCGGGTCGTGGACTTCGGTTTTTCTGCGGGGAACGCGACTGCCCGGCGAAGCGCAAGCTCAGCCACATCCAGGTAAGCGTCGACTTGCACATGGGAAACATCGAGGGCGCTCCCCACTTTCGCAAAACCATGGACCTCTCCGTCCAGGGGTAACTGGTCCGCGACCTTGAGGGTGGGATCGTGCAACAAGTCGCGAAGCACATTCTGGTACTCGAACCGATTCACTCGCCGCGAAACCGAACGACCCTGCTGAACGTACGCTGCCTCCTGTTCCTCCACGATGCGATCCGCCAGGACCTCCACGACGGCCGCGCGTTCCGCATCGCCCAGGCGGCTCTTCTTCTTTGGCGGCATCTCCCCCGCAGCAAGAAGATCGTGCACCTTCACCCACCTCTCGGTGAGGTGGGGATTCTTGAGATCCCACTCCAAAGAAAACAGATCCAACCCGCCCTTCGGATCCAAATCATCGTGACAATCCGCGCAGTGATTCTCGATGACTCGATTCAACGCTTCCGGCATGGGGTCACCGAAGGAATACGGGGCGGTTAGAACCAGGGAGAGGAAGAGCCCGATCCATGCCGAAAAGCGTGCACGTCGCCCGGTATCTTGGACCGTTTGCAAGCAGAACAGGCCAGTCTCCTCCTCATTGGTTTGCCCGTCGAGGTGCTGCAGGATGAGATTCTCAAAAATGGCCATACGCGCTTCTCTTTCACCATATCCACTAATCCGCATTTTAGACAAACTTTCTCCGCCAATTATGACGGAATCTCGATACAGATCCAGCCTCCCCCCCCCCGCAGATCCGATACAAACCGAATACACCCGTAGAGGGGTTGGGGACCCGAGTCAACCCGGTGGGATCAGCGACCTCACCCTGTTGAATCAACCGGGAAATTGCCCGAGATTTGTCAAGAATCGACGACTGACACGTTTCGGCAGACTCTTCTCCCGACAGGTCGGGACCTGCCGGCCTCGCCACGATTCGCCGGGGCGAATTAGTAACCTTCTGAAGCGTAGCGGAAGGTCTGCGCATCCGGACAAAGGAAGGAAGTGTTCTGCGCTCAATGAGCGTTTGCCTATCCATCTCAATGCCCATCCGTCATGCCCGCCTTCGGTTTCGGATGCCAGTTGACGTCCATCCCGGGGTAGTAGGGTTCAAGGTTGTAGACGGGCAGTGGGTCGTCCAAAAAAACATCTCGCGCAACCAGCCGATGGATTCGCCGTCACGTCCCTTGTTGCTGACGCTGTTTAGATTCAGGATGCGCGGCGAAAGACCTTACCAAAACGACTTGCTGCTACCGGGACACATGACGGTTCTGAGTTGGCCGTAAGGCAATTTACCTTCACCCAATTCTGCATGGGCCTTCACAACCAAGCGGCTCCAAGCCTGCTATACTGTGTCGTCACCGGCATCCGCGTGGACCCCAACTGAAGATCATATTGTAGCAGCCCCAGCGCGCCCACAGATAGCGGACGTAATTCGTGAAGGCACTCTTCTGGACTTCGTCTTCCCAGGGCCAGTTTTCATGTCGACGCACCGTTTCGACGAAAGGCACAAAACCAAAGAGTTTATCGAACTCCCGAGTCTTAAGCTGTTCCACCGCCCATTCCGCAGTGATAAAATCCTTCATTTTTGTTTCGTCGTTACCGATGGTCGGACCCCAGACAAACGCCTTCGCATGATTGGATTTATCGCCTGGTTCAGCCGGCAGTTTGTTCACCGGACGCTCCTTGCCGATGGGACCAACGCCGCATCCGGCGCATCGCTTTCCGGGCCTGCTTACCTTGGCATCTATTTATGATTGGCTGTGTTGAACGGTTTTCAAAAACGCCCTAATTCTTAACAACAACACCGGGTGTTTGAGAATGCGCATGCTGCGGGAAGTCGAAGGTCAATACGAGCGGTTCGGTTCCCGTGTTCTCGATTTCGATACCGCCGCTGGCAAGTGCGGCCTGAGTAATGAATCCAATCTCAGGATAGATTTCACCGAGCTTCATGTCCTGATGATGTCGCACTTCGAGCTTTCCGACACGACCGCATCCGCCATTCGTGTGGAACAGCGCGGGACTCTCCGGGCAGAAATTGGTCTTGCCGCCGGGCTCGACAATGAGACGGAGGATTGAGCACTTCTGGTCACCAAGAAAATCACCGTAGACAATCCACTTTGCGTCCACTCCGTCGCCTGTGAATGCTTCAGCTCTGATTGCCGGACGCGCATTTTTCCGCACGAAATCTGGATCCTGGTTCGCTTCGAAGTCGAACGTATCAATCAGAAACTCCCAGTCTTGGTGTTTGTCCTTCGGATAGTCCTCTTCCCGGCATGCGTAAAACGCATCGGCTGCTCCGATACGTCCATCAAGCGTCAGATCCTCCGCAAGGAAATGCTCGTCCATCGTGACGTGCAGCTCGTGTGTGCAGAGGTCCGTCGGCGAGTGCAGCACGCCATTCGGCATTACGAAGCCATTATCAATGTGCATCATCGTGTGCGGCGACAAATGCCGAACGCCGTTATACTCCCCCTGCCCGAAGCGTTTCATGCAGGCAAGGAACTGATCCTTCGTCACAAACGGGTAGAGTCCCATTGCCGTAGTGTGATAATGCGACGGACTGACTCCGGGGTTGTCGTATGAATTGATGTCGTACACTTCCCACTTTGCCCAGTGAAGGTGATGCGGAATCGGATTCAGATTGTCGAATTTCTTCGACACAATCGGCCAGGTCGGATCGCCGAACATGGATTTCGAAAAGGCCGTCATCTTCTCACCTATGACAGCTTCCGGTTTGGCGGCGATCAAATCCTGCAGCGAGATGAACTGGCCGTTTGGTGTGAGGACGTGCGATTCCCCCTCGCGAAATGGTGCCTTGTTCGTGCGGGTATCGATGACGCCGGTCACGATGGGAACGGTGCAGCACATCCAGAGCTCATCCAGCCCAGTCCCGTTCATGTAATCTGGATAGTATGACTGCGCATCCAGGCGAATTCGCTTCCCTGGCGTGCAAAATGTCCGGCCGGCGTAACGATGTAGAAGTTGCAACACTCCGCCGTGTTTATTGAGGCAATCATCGAGAATCGAATCCGGTCCTGCGCCGGATCCGTCGATCACATCTTGTTGAGGGTACTCGTGCAGTTTATTCGGGAGGATTGACGTCGAAGCAGCCATGGGCAATAAATCTTAGATAAGTTGGAGAGTTTACAATATGTTCAATCTGTTAAAACACAACGAATGGGCTCAAGGCCCCTTAAACTCGAAGTGAAGTCAAAATATAAAGATTAAGAAAGGCAGTGGCAAGGGTACTTCTGCCATCAACTGTGAAAAACCCCCGTAGCACCCTGATCCACTTGAAAATGCCGTAGATTGACCAAAGAAAACAGATTCACAACGTGCTCCACTCATGTCCACCGATGGATTTAAATTCTGGGGACGGGCTACTCGCAAGAGTCTCGGCAAATACTCATGCGAACAGGTAATCAAGACCAGAGGAAATGACCGATTTACAAAAATTGTTCGCAGCATAGTCATCGTAGATGCGCGAGATTTCGAAAAAGCACTCCTGAATCCCCATGATTCTGCCCCACTGAGCAGCTCAATCTGAGAAACAACTTATTTCCAGACCAGATGAACAAGCTGCATCGTCGGGATTGAGGACTTTCAGGAAAGACAATCAATACATTTCCTTCGAATATCGGAAGAGATGGGAAATCTGAATCCCATGAGCAACACCATGGAGGGAGTATCATCATCGTGGGTGAATGGATACCGAAAAGGGGCTAATGATCCAAACAGAAGCGGTTTTAAATCACTCCTTCATGGAAGGTTTTCGCTGCGGGAAGGGCAAGATTAAAGGCAGAAGCAAACGCATTTCTGAGGTTCGTTTTTGGACACTAGTGAATCAAAACTGCCAGTTCCTACAGTTAGCACTGGATCTTGATTCTTCCTTTATTCTGCCAAGGCAACGGTTTTAATGCAGTCATGCATTTGGGTTCTGTTCTTTCCATCATTTGACCTGGCTAATTTAAATCACTGTTTCCAACCGACAATGAGCATTCGATGGATATGGCAGAGACCAGTCAGTAAACACTGACAATTTTGATGAGCCTAACTTTTATTGATCTTGAAAGTCTTTCTTTGGATTTGGCATGGATACCCCATGCGCTGACGGACCTCATGCATGAACCTGGTTTGGTAGGGTGTAAGGAATACTCCTTATTGATACTGAGACTCATTCTCAATTTAATTCTTGTCATTAGAACCCTCACCATTCATGATAATTTTAAAACGAAGTGTTCGCAGTTGGCGCAAACAACGCACTATCCGGATTCAATCGCCTGTGAAAAGTTGTAAATAAGACCAGACTCTAATGAATCACGAGAAGATATTTGATCTGCTTTACATTTAAGATCTCGCCAGTCATGCCAAGAGATGCCTCCATTCCCATATTAATCAACCAAGGTCATCGACACTTATTTGGCAGGATTGGGTCAAAATCGTTCAACATAGAACAATTTAAATTCAATTCAGCGAATAATTTACTGCGATGGAACCATGTTCCTTCGGCTAAAGTAGTCGAAATATGGATCAATCTAAAAGGACGACTGACCGTGAGAGCAGAGTCCGTGGGACTACTTAAACCTATCAAGCCAAATTCCATCTTTCTTTGTTTTCCAGGGAATCATTCCTTTACGATTCTACCGGATAGCAATGAAGAGCAGGCTCTTATCCTGATTCAAGTGGGTAAAGATCTGATGAAAGATATGTTACCTGAAAAAAGCGGAAATCTTCATGAAATTGGTAAGTGTGTGTTTGAAGAAAATCCTTCAAACAAGTTCATCGGGTCTAGTGTTAAAATGAATAGCCGTATACGCGATTACGTTTCAAGCTTGAATCACCCTCCGATCACTGCAGCGGCTAGCGCTCTCTGGTATGGGGCCAAAGTCCAAGAACTTCTTGCAGATGTCATGTTTGAATCGAGTGAAAGTGAACTCTTTTGCTCACGCCAAAAACGCATCACGATTGACCGCGTCGAACGGGTTAAGCGTTTACTCCGTAAAGAGCTCGTAAATCCCCCCAACTTGCTGGAAATATCTCGATTGGTGGGTTGCAGTCCTTATTATTTAAGCCGTACTTTTTCGAAGGAATGCGGTATGACCATTCCTCAATATCTGAGAGAAATCCGCATTGATCGAGCGGCTGAATTGCTCCGTGAAGGGGTATGCAACGTGACAGAAGCCGCCTTCGAAGTAGGCTACAACAGCCCGAGCCACTTCAGTCAGGCTTTTTGCCAAAAAATGGGAGTTTGTCCAGGCATGTATCCTAAAGCAAAAAACACCTAGGCAGCACACTAAGATTCGCAATCCTCAATAGGCAAGATGACAATCGCACAACAGCAAGCGAAAGATACGTATCATAAAATAGGATCATATGAATTATTTTGATTCAAACCATGGCAAACATATTTTTGAGTTTTCATTCCCATGGTCTGGCCCCATCTACTTAGTGGGTGATTTTAATGATTGGCATGCTTCGTCAACGTTTGAGATGCAAAAAAGTGGGGCCCGATGGAAGATTGAACTTATTTTGCCAACGGGGCGATACCGTTATGGGTTTGAAATACGCGGATGCATTTTTGAAGATCCACACGCTCATCTTCTCAGCAGAAATCTTGGATGGCCGCGAAGCTGTGCTGTCTGCCAAATGAAGCATTATTGCAAAACAACAGACAAAAAAAGCAAAGTATCAAGAGCGTCCTGAAAACCTAATCAATTAGGATAAAAACTTATGTTTTTAAAGGTCCTATCCAAATATGTTTCGTTTGCGCTAACATTGGCAAATTTCACTGCAATATCGCATGCAGAGAGTGGCGAATTAAATCTGAATTATCCCGATCTCCCAAAACCAATTACCAGCTTTGGAGCGGTCAAATTAGAAATTTTTCTTTATATATACGGCGGCCATTCCGGCAAAGCGCATTCTTATTCAGTGGACACCACATTGAATAGTTTCCACCGATTGTGCCTCAAGTCGCCTACCCAATGGGAGTCGTTACCTTCAGGAGTGCGAGCTCAAGGAACTAGTTTGGTCGCTTACCAGGGTTCTATCTATCGAATCGGAGGGCTTACCATACTCAATGAAGAAAAGGTAGACATCGATGAGGATGATGATGAGCCTTCGAGCGCAAGTTTACAGTCCATTAATGACTTCGCACGCTACCAGCCTGTCAATAATGAATGGCATCAACTTCCGCCGTTACCTGAACCAAGATCCAGTCATGATTCTGTTGTCGTAGGCCATCATTTATACGTTCTTGGAGGTTGGAATTTGGCTGGAAATACAGAGACTGGGCAGTGGTTTGATACCATGTTCGTAGCAGACTTATCAGCAGAAAAAATAAACTGGGTATCTGTGCCCCAACCTTTTAGGAGACGGGCCATAGCTGTTTCAGCACACCATGGTCAAATCTTCGCTATTGGTGGTATGGATTCTGAGGGAGACACATCAAACAAAGTACATATTTTCAATGTTTCCGAAGAAAACTGGCGTCAGGGACCAAGCCTCCCCAATGGACCTATGAAAGGGTTTGGGGCTGCAGCCTGTACTACAGGAAATCAATTACTGGTGTCTCATTACGCTGGAACACTGCTCGCTTTATCCGGTGATCAAAGTGAGTGGTTACCCTTGAGCGAATTAAAGCCTCGCCGTTTTTTTCATCGAATGGTCGCCGGAAGTCAGAAATCAGTTTTGATAATGGGAGGAGCCAATCGAGTTGATGGCCATTTGGGGAGTGTAAAAAAGTTAACATGGAAGTAACATTTTCTCAGAGCTGGCAGACCATGAATCACTGATGATAGGGTGTTGTGTGAATGATCTGAAAATATAAAGATTAGAACTTCGATTATTTACCAACGCATATGAGTTGTTTTTTTGTCCTGAAAACCACATGACCATTCATTATTGCATAACCAAAGACTCGATCTTTGGTTTCAATATCAATACTCGATTCGGAAGCTACTTCCAGTTCATCCAATGCTTTTAGAATGACAGTGTGTCCGCTCTGAGTAAAAAACCACGCATGATCACCCGCGGCCAGTGGTGTGGCCCAAGTAGATGAAGGTAGGCGGTAATCATAAAGTAACACACCGGTTTTGAGGTCATGACAGAATAAAAACCCTGTTTTATTCACAAAATAGACACGCCCTTTGTAGATAAGAGGCGAACCAAATGAACTGGATGCTTCTTTGGATCTCCATACCTCCTCCACCTGCCCCTTTTTTAACCTGAGGACCCGGCAATGGCCTTTTCGATTGCTGCCGATGGCCATCCAATTGCCGGAAATGGTTACGCTGGGAACGTTATTGCCAATAATTTCTGTAACCTCCCACAAGCTTTCCCCATGAGAAGCATCATAGGCAATGACAGTTCTGGAGGCACTGATTACAATGATCTCCCTACCATTCGTTGAAATCAAACTCGGCGAAGCCCAAGCACTGGAGGTTTGTCGCTTAGTTTGCCACTGTAAGTTCCCATTTTCTTTATCAACAGAGATCAAAAAAGATTGTCCTTCATGATCAAGGCTAAGAACCAATCCCTTGCGAGTAAGTATCGGAGATGCACCTAATCCATGATTCCCTTCAAAAGGTCCAATTGAGCCGCGTAAATCTTTTTTCCACACCATCTCTCCGCGGTGTGTGATCGCGAATAAATCTCCTTCTTCAAAAAAAGCATATACACGTTTGCCATCCACTACCGGAGTTGGGGCTGCCCAGCTGGAAAAGTCGGAAACTTAGCTTCGAGTGGCTGAATCTTGTTCGCACGTCCATAATTCTGTTCCATCCCTGAGCTGAAAACAGGATACTACCAAGGTTTCGTTGCTTTTACCCTTAACTGAAGTCGTAAAAAGGCGATCTTTCCAGCCCACAGGGCTTGACTGGCCAATTCCACCAATTTCAGTTTTCCACTTCAAGGAGTCGTTGGACCAGGATTTTGGTAACTCCTGGCCGATTGCATGGCTAGATCCATTGCCTCGAAACATGGGCCAATTCCAGTCGGGTGGCGAGTGACTTTCATCAGATACAATTGTGCAAATCCAAGTGATCATCATTGCGATGCAGGAGGCGGCGCTTTTCATTAAATCATGCTCTGTTGAAAATATTTAAGGGGCAAAGATGTAGCGGGTGACTCCACAAGGAAGTCACCCGCTTTGTTTTTTACTATCAGGGTTTGAAAATTTGGTAAAACCTGATGTTTGGGCTTTCAGAACCATCCGTCCACATCCATTCCCCGTCCCCTTGAGTCTGAAATTCGGGATCAGAAATTGAATTCCAAGTAACAAAATCATGCGTCCATCGAATTCTCAATGAATTGACTGAGTCAGCCAGAAAGCGAATACTCCATTGATCGAGCACTTTTTTCAAATCCAGGATTTTGATGACAGACGGTGATGTTTCATGAATTGAAAAACGAAGTTCCAGAGAGGGAGCAATTCCAAGCAATGAATCACTTGTATGAAATTCAGGATAGGTTCGACTTCCCTGCCCTCCGGCAGCCAGGCTCGTGACGGTGAATATCAATCTACCTGCAGCCATTCCTTGCCGAAGGTAGTCAACCGTGCTTGATTGGCTCAAATCCAAATCAAACTCCATCCAACTATCTTCAGGTATGAAATCTCCGGGTAGTATTTCATCCAGCACACCTATTGCGAACGGCTTTACATCTTTGGGATCCTCATAATTAACAGCCAAAGTGACATCCTCCAAATTCCCTTGATCATTCAATATAGCGGGGTAAGCATTTCTTTCCTCTTCACCATTCGCGATGAAGTCATCGGTTTCTTTCCATGAAAACATATCCAGACCATTCCTAAAACCAGTTCCAAATAATTCAACGGGGAAACCCTGATCTTCATCATCGATGCGCCCTGGAACCCCCTCAGGCAGGAAGGCTGCGACTGGGTCATAAGTCGGGTCATAATGGGCCTCAAAGTTGGAACCGGTCAGTAGGCGTAGTTTAACAGACTCAATCGAATAATGATCTGCAGGCAGACCAGATGGAATAAGCGGTATTGTATCAAATCCAAGAATGAAAGTACCGTGTCGTGTGATTCCAATCCCTTCTTGCGTAGCACGAAAGACAGGAGCCTTTGCTCTTTTGCCTGGAGTGACATTAAAGGGGTAATTCCATCGATCCATGCTTGGAGAACCGATCACAACGTCTTGAGCCCAGTCTGCGACTAAAAGCGTGTCCAATCGAACAGCATCCAAACTCAGATGAGGGCCCCGTGCCTTGAATTCGATACTGATGCTCTCCAGCGACTTGCCTTCCAGATTCCAACTCCAATAATGAATGAGCGTATCCCCACGATTACCTTCCAAACGCCCAACCTCTCTGGACTCATCTGAGACCATGCGGACTGTCTCCCCTTCACTCTCATAACTCAGGACGACTTCATTCACTACCAGAGCACCCATGGACTTGGCTTGGAGCACTACCCTACGATAATTACTGCCGGCATTGTCCTTAAGCGTGAAAACACTTACTGCGGCCGGATTGTAGATATTTCCCGTACCAGTCACCATGCCTCCAGGTGTGCTTTGGGTAATGCTGCCTCCAGTATTGCTGCCGGCCACATCAGGTTCGTTTCCTTCAGCCCCGAAACCATGACTGAAACTTTCCCATACCGATACTTCTGCATCCGATCCCCCAGCCCATTCTGGAATTTCAAATTCCATGGCGGAGACTTGATTCATGGACAAGAGAAACAACGTATTGAGCCATGCAAAACAATTGCGAAAATAATTCATAATAAAAAATAATATCTATGTATTTTGGAATAATTTAGTTTTAAAAGGGGGTCTTCATTGCTGCCAAGTCAGGGAGCAATTATGGCTGGTAAGAATGTAAGAGGCACCTCGGTCAAAGCCTGCAAGTTCTTCTCGAAACCTGCCTATCTTGATCATATAAAGACCTTTTTCATTCAGATCTGTATCGAATTGAAAGATGCCATTTTCATTCGCTATTAATTCCTGATCATTGGCTTCAGGAGTGAATAATGTGGCTTTGACACCGACCAAGGGCTTATTACGAAAATAGGCTTGAACCTCGCCCAACTTTCCCGTGGGGACCAAGTCGAGATTGAGACGTGGAACCTCTTTCTTTTTAAAGTCATGCACCCATCTCGCATAAAAAAATGGCTTGCGTGCAGGGCTGCTTCCACGAGTCATGACAGGAAATCCAGAATGAGCACTCACAGAATCCATTGATTTTGCATCAATGGTAAAACCTTGTTTTTGTTTTTTGGGTTCCAAGGACTCTAACTGACCTTCACCGTTGATTTTCCAAGTATGTATCGAATCCAGACTGTCAAGGTATCCAGGGGATTCCTCGTAATCATCGCCGAATTCCCCAAATCGAATGATAACTTGACCCTTTTCATTCATTTCAAAATAAACGGAATGAGCCAGACTTACTTGGGAAGCAGTGAGGGTAAAAATAAATGTTAAAAATATTTTTTGAATTAAGTTCATATGAATTTTCATTGTTGTGTCGTTATGATTTCTAAACCTGAATTATCAATGAGTCGCCGATGGAGACTTACTGCATTGAGCATATCGAAAGATATGGAGGGGTAATAACGATGGTTTGCGGACTGTTGATGCTGGATTGCTTATTGTTGCTTTAATATCCAGCCAGGATTATCTGCGAGGTTTGACCAATGCCTCATGTCCTGCATTTCAGTCACACTCAACACTTCTGCGTGTCCATCTAACATGGCAGATACAGCTTTGTTTTCGAATCTGGGATGCACGAATCCAAATTCCTGAGGTTCCAAATCGGCAGACCAGTGCTTGCTCCAGAGCCTTTTGGTAAGATAGGGGGGTTCTACTCGATAGAATCCCTCGGCAATTTTATCGTCAAAAACCGATCTTGCGGAGCTGAACGCGAGCAGTTGTGATGGACGTTTTACTTCTGCCTCTTTTAAAACGCAAAATCGACCAAATTTTTGAAATGCATTTCTGTTAGGTGATAACACCATGTCATCTCCCCCGACGAAGACCGAATTGATTCCCATTGAAGGAAAAACGCTGGCTGCATATGTATACTCATCTTCGTTCCCCCTGGAGAATGAGTGAAGCAATGCCAGATTTTTATTTGCGTAGAGGATTTCAAAATTGTGGGCAAGATATGGAGCTAATCTCCAGGGATATCGAGCATTGATCGGATGATCTATGCTTTTACCCACCCGGTTACTAGCATGATGATTATAACGATATCCAGGGAGGAGGCGACTTTCGTAATCATCGGCATACATTCGATGCGCCAGCATCATTTGTTTGGCCGCATTGATTTCATTGATGCAGTAGGCTTTCGACTTTGCCTTTCCCAGAGCTGGCAACAAAAGCCCGACAAGAATGGCGAGAACAGCCGTGACCACCAATAGCTCAATCAGTGTAAATCCAGTATTGCTGCGTTGATACTTTATACTTCCCACATGGAAACGTTAACCAAGGCCCATAAAACGTGCTTTTGTTGAATTGTCGATTGCTTTCGATGGATTGCAGTCGTGTATATTCCTTATCCCCACATTGGAAACACCAATTCAACATTTTGAATGGAACAAACACAAATTTGGAAGTGGCCGTCATGCCTTCAATCCACCGCTATCTTCTATTTCACTAGTTTCGCTTGGTATTCACCCTTAACCATTTGCCAGGACTTCAGGGATATGCGACCAATCATTATCCTTGACGCACGATGCTTCAATCATTTCGGGATAGGGATGGAAAAACCGTTGATTACAAGTAAATGGAAGGTGGCGTTTGATTAACCCGTTCGTAAAAAAGGAGGTTTTATCATGTACACTTTCCAACATCTGCACACCAAAAGAAGTATTTATTTAGTCGAAATGCTTCTCTTGTGAATTGAGTGTCGGAGAAAAATTCACCTTTTTGGATTCTCCTTATCGATAACCTTTCTGTCCATCAAATCGTGGTAGTGTCAACTCTACGGGTTCCTGAAGTCCCATCGCTATTCAAGAATTCGTAACAGATTAAGTTTCGCGTCATGAAATGTTGCCTCTAACCGCTTTTCATCTTCGAATCTCGGCATAAATATCGACGGGAAAAAGCCATTGTATTTAAAAGGACGCCATAGTAAGCATTCATGATTGAAATGCGCTGCAAGACCTATGGTGACATTGCTCAATCCAGCGAGAAAGAAAGTTGGAATCGCGGGATGACTCCCATTTGGAATCAGCGGGTAACAAGTTGATAATTTCATGAAAAAACGCTCAAACACCGACATCGAACCATGGAGGTATGATACCATTCAAGGGATCTCAGCCTTCCTCGCAGTCGTATTCTGCTTCACTATCTTGGTGCCGCTCCAACTCGTCTGCGCGGAGGATATTCAAAAAGCGCAAGACAAACCCAAAGACGAATCGACGGCAGAAACAGGCGCTGCCGAGGGAGTTATCGAAGGACACTCGTTTCACGGTGAGGCTTTCAACGAGGGACCTAGACAGAAAGCGTATCTGATGGGAGGCACAGCCAACGTGACTTTTGATGTCTCCACGGATGACGCACTTGCCCAGCAATTCTTCAATCAAGGCATCGGTCAATTACACGGTTTCTGGTATTTCGAGGCCGAAAGATCTTTCCGACAGGTGGCCATGCTGGATCCAGAATGTGCGATGGCTTACTGGGGGATGGCGATGGCAAATTTCGAGAACGAAAAACGGGCGATCGGTTTCATCAAGGAGGCTGTAAAACGAAAAGAGGGTATTAGCAAACGTGAACAACTCTGGATAGCCGGTCTGGATGAATATTTGAAGTCAAAGAAGAAAGACGCCAAGACTGCCAAGCAAAAATATATCCGCAACTTGGAAGAAATTATTCACGAGCATCCCGATGACATCGAGGCAAAAGCGTTCTTGGTCGTGCGGCTATATCAGTTCAAGGGCGATCTTCCCATTGCCAGCCACCAGGCGGTCGACGCGATTCTGGATCAGGTATTTGCCCTGAACCCCATGCACCCTGCGCATCATTACCGAATTCACCTATGGGACCGTGAAAAACCCGAGCGCGCACTGGAGTCCGCTGCGAGAGGCGGGCAGTCAGGCCCCAGCATCGCTCATCTGTGGCACATGCCCGGGCATATCTATTCCCGATTGAAGAGATACAGTGACGCCGTCTGGCAACAGGAAGCATCCTCACGAGCCGATCACGCTCACATGATGCGCGATCGCGTGATGCCCGACCAGATCCACAACTATGCGCACAATCAGGAATGGATGACGCGCAATCTGATCAACATCGGCCGATCACGTGACGCACTGGCGATCGCCGCCAATCTGATCGAACATCCACGGCACCCAAAATACAATACTGCTTCAAGGCGTGGACGCAGCGCCTCGTATGGACGGACCCGAATGTTCCAAGTGCTCCAGCGTTTCGAAATGTGGGACGAGCTGATCCATCTCAGCGAGACCATGTATCTGGAACCGACGAACCTGAAACCGGAACAGGACAAACGCATCCGCGCTTTGGGTGTCGCTTACTTCGAAAAAGGCGACTCACCCCAGCTTCTGGCCCAGCTTGTGGAGTTGCAGGGACGATTGGTCCAAGCGCAAAATGAACAAACTGAGACCCAAAACGAAGCGGCAAAAAAAGCCAAGGAAGCTAAGAAACCGGCGACCGAGATCGATAAGGCCAAAGCTGCCGCTGGAAAAAAGTTCAACAACCGGATCAAGTCGCTCAACAACGCGGTCGCTGAACTGAACGCCTACGCGGGGTTATTGGTAGGAACGACCGAAACGTCGAAGACTCTGCTCGGTCAAGTCAGCGGCGTCGCAAAGGATCGACTCGCCAGACTCTACCTGCGCGCGGGAGATCACGAGAAAGCAGAGCGTCTGGCTGGAGAAGCGGTCGAATCGGCAAAGAACGAGGTCATACCATTGGCAAACCAGATCGACGTTCTCTTCCGCATTGGTAAGGAA